>CEUT01018324.1_pt1 | contig 11790 bp, 8 predicted proteins | sample 531401 | NCBI WGS metagenome assembly CEUT01 (sample SAMEA2622821, study PRJEB7988) | marine metagenome | biome: marine biome (ENVO:00000447); feature: surface water layer (ENVO:00002042); material: "saline water (ENVO:00002010), including plankton (ENVO:xxxxxxxx)" | depth 5 m | reverse complement strand
CATATTTTTATTTTTTTTAGTTATTAAAATGTTGCTTGTGCTTCTATGTTTTCAACTGATTTCTGACTATCGGTTACATCTGATTCAACTAATACTACTTGTTGTTGAGTTTGATTATCGAGGGCTGAACCTAAAGCTAAACTCTGATCTTGTAAAACATCAGTAGCAAAAGTCATTCCTCCATCTGCAAATTTTCTACCTCCTCCAGCTACATTCATAGCTGAGAGCTGAGGTTTAAACATAGCTGTAGATCGTTTATTAATAACAGCTTCTCCCCCCTCTAACTCTACCACTCTACCTCCAACTCTAAACTTCTCTCCTCCTTGAGCATGAGATCGCCCATGAACCATTCCACCATCTGCAAAAGTTTCTCCCTCAATACCTCCTAATTCAGCTGAAGGAGGTTGTTGAGCATTAATAGTAGCTATTTGCATAGCCGTTAAACCTATTTGGGCAGCTGTTAAAATACTTTTTAAAATAGTATCAGCTATTACATTACCCGTTCCAGAGGAACTCCAAATCTGCATAATAGCCATAGCTCCAGCCATAACTGCCTGAGATTTTAAAAACTTTTTATTTTTATCAAACATAGCTATTTTTTCTGCTAATATGGCATCATCATGTTTCTCCTCAATATCCTCTATTTTCTTAGTTCTCTCCTCCTCCGTCATTACGGCAAACTCAGCACTTTCTTTAAACTTCTTAATCTCAGCTTGTTTATCAGCTTCCATATTAGATATACGAGCTTCTGAGTTAGCATTTTGCAATTCATTAAAACCGTCCATAACGTCCATAACTGCTCCTAAAGTAGTTGATATAGAATTTATCATATCTGCTCCAGTGAATGGCTCTCCTGAGCTTCCGTCCTCTCCTCCTGTTCCAAATAGATTGCTATTTAACCAACCAGATGGGCGTTTCACACTATTATCATCACTTAATTTATTTAACTCATCATTGAAACCTTTTATTTGATTTTTTAAATTATTAATATGAGTTGCTTGGTCGGTAAAGCTTTTGTCCGTTGAGTCAGCTACTAATAAAGCCATCTCTAATTGAGCTTCAGCAACTTTAATAGCTTGCTCTATTCTTTCTTTAGTTATATCTGCTTCAGCTTTTTCTAACTTTTTTAATGTATCAAGTTGTTTAGTATCTGCATCAATTTTTTCTTGAACTTTGGCTATTTGCTCTTTAAGTCCTTTAGTGTTATCTTTATTTTTATCATCATTCTCTTTAATAATTTTAGCTACTTCAGTATCTACTTTAGCTAAATTTTCTTTAGCTTTTACTAATTTTTTAGTAGCTCCAGCTACATCTCCATTAGTAGCTACAGCTTCTTTTAAGTTTTTATTAGCCGTTGAAACTGCATCTTGTAATTTTTCATAAGCCGTCCTATCATCATCTACTTTATCAGTTTGATCTACTATAGCTGCCGTTAAAGCATTACTCTCATCAGTAGCTTCTTTTAAAATTTCTTTTACTTTTGTTTTAATATCAGCTACTTTCTGTTCTGATATTGCTAATCTATCTTGAGCTTCTGAATTTTGTAATACTAATCCATTATGGGTAGCCGTTGCATCATCATACATAGATTGAGCTGTTCTCAATTCTAATAAAGCATCGGTCCAATTATCTTTAACAAATTGTATCGCATCAGCATTTTCTACCATACTACCAGAAGCCCCGTCCCACACATGCCCTATAATTTTACCCTCAGCCGATATATCATTTGCAACCCCTAATAATCTAAGCTGGGTTTCTAATACATCATCAGTAGCTACTTTAATTTTATCCTGCTCCTCTCTTTGTTCTATTAATAACTCTTTTACTTTCTCTTTAGCTGCTGACATTAATATCTCTGCTTCCATAGCTTTAGCTATATCCTCATAAGCTTGCTCTAACTCCCCAGCTAATTTCTTTTCGTCTTGCATATTTGAGATCGTAGTTGGGTGGATTTCATTAAGCTTATCTAAAGCTTTATTTCTTTCTTTTAATCCCTTAGTATGATCTCCAATTACATTTATTAAACTTTGAACTTCAGCTAATTGAGTAGCTAAATTATTATTAGCTTGTTGATCTATTTCATTAAATCTATCTCTTTGATTGTTTAAATTTTCTAACTCATCTCCAGCTTCATCTGCTCCATCACTAAACTGAGTAAATAAAGTTACAGCTGTAGCAAGTCCTCCTACTAATAAACCTATAGGGTTTGATCTTATTGCAGTATTGAAAGCTAACATAGCATTTTTAGCTACGTTTATTATTCCGGTAGTAGTAACCGTTGAAGTTCCTAATAACTTAATAGCTAATTGAGAAGCTAAAACTCTGGCTTTATTAACGGCGAGAACAGCACTATATCCAGCAAATCCGGCTGTTACTGAAATAATAACCGGAACTAAACTTCTCATAACTCCTAAAAACTCTTGGAATACAAATAGAAGCATGTTTATAATAGGTTCTAAACCGTCTACCAACTCAATTACTAACCCCTCAGCTGCTGATTTAGTTGCATCTATATTACCCTTTAAACTATCTCTCATTGCGTCAGCAAATTTCTTAGTTAATCCCTGACTATCTTTCATTACTTTGTTAAGCTCTCCTAATTGTTTACTACCCTTTAACATAGAAGCAAACGCAGTAACACTCCTTTTATCAGTTATCTCTAACATTCCAGCCACATCAATTCCTTTCTTATCTAACTCCTGCATAGCTGGAATTAACTCCTCTACTGAGGTTATATTTCTACCTAAAGCTTTAGCTAAATCTCCGGTAGGATCAGCTAATTTTAAAAACATATTTCTTAGGGCTGTACCTGCCGAAGAAGCTTCCATACCCGTATTAGCTAAAAGTCCTAATATTGAAGTAGTGTCCTCTAAAGTAAAGCCCATAGTAGAAGCAACAGAAGCTACTTTAGGCATAGCTGTTGCAAACTTAGATAAATCTAAAGCTGTATTACTAAAGGCGGCAGCCATAACATCAGTAACTCGGGAAGCTTCTGAAGCATCTAAATTAAACCCTCTTAAAGTAACCCCGACCTGTTCAGCTGTTACATTTAATTCCTCTCCAAAAGCAAAAGATAAATCTAAAACTGAGCTTGTCATACTATCAATATCTTGAGCATCAAAACCTAATTTAGCTAACTCTATTTGTAAATTAGCAACCTCTCCAGCTGTAAAGGCAGTAGTAGCTCCTAACTCTTTAGCTTGATCTTCTAACAATTGCATCTCCTGAGCTGAAGCTCCCGATATAACTCCTACTTGTTTTATAGCAAATTGAAAATCTGAGAAGGTGCTTATAGCCGTTTCTAAACCTTTGAAAGCCATAATAGCAGCTCCAATTTGTAGAGCCATTCCTTTTATAGCTCCACCATAGTTCCCAACGTTTCGTTGTTGTCTCCCCATAGCTTCGTCCATCTTTTTTAGCTCGTTAGTATTATCTCTTATCTTTTTACTTAAAGTATCAAACTCCTTTCTATTTTTCCCCATAGGATCAGCTAACTTTCTAAGCTCTTGAGATAGGGCAGCATTTTGTTTAGTGAGATCGTTATAGCTTTTACCCTGAGAAGCCAAAGCTGAATTCATTTTAATAGTTTCAGTTTTAGCTTTATTCATTTCTGATCTCATAGCTTTTAATCTCGTTTCTTGAGTTAAAATTTGGGCATTGAGTTTCTTAGTATCTCCGGTTCCGGCTTTCTGTTCAGCTTTTAAATCTTTAAGCTCTTGAGTAGTTTTATCTATCTCCTCTTTTAAAGCTGTCATTTGAGAAGTTCCGTCTACTTTTATATTTAATATCGTTTCTAAACTTGTTGTCATAATCTATTGACTTTTTAAAATTTTTCTTACATTAATCTCTCCAGCAAAATTACTTTCTGAATAAACTTCAAAATAATTACCTGAAGCATCTTGAGCCATAATTGCTCCACCTCCTCCCTCTAAAACATTACCAGAGCCATCTATAGCTAAAGAAGTTTTACCTCCCTGAACAAATTGAATAGGGTGGGGATTTATAGTTCCTGATCCATAACCTACATAGATAGTATTACTTCTTAAATTATTTAAATTATTACCTACTGCGAGAGTTCCCCTGTTTTGCTGAACTAAATTATTGTGTCCATAGTTAGAGCTTTTAGGAGAGTTAGGGTGTTTTACCATGCTTCTACCATCTCCAGCTATTAAGCCCTGATTAGAATTACCAAGAGCTACATTTGCTTCAAATCTATTACCTATATTATTATTAGGGTTATAATTAGAAGCCGATCTAATAGGAGTTTGCATATTATTATTATTTCTTGTAATCCCTCCAATACTACCTAAAGCTCCGAAGTTAGTTTCTGAAACTAATCTACCTTGTCCTGTAACATAATCTCTTGTAACTGAAACCTCGTTACTTCTATTAAATTTAGGATTATTATTTCTACGAGTTGGGGTAGCTGGAATAAACTGATATAACTCTACTTGAGTTAATAAGTTTTTGCCGGGCTTGTAATCTATGATCCTATTAATAATCCAATAAGTATCCTCAGTTCCGGTTTTTAAGTAAACTAATTTTCTTAAATCTAATTGAGCTATATCATTAGTAGTAAAATAAAACTTAGCTTTTTTCACTCTTGGACGTTGCAACATGTTCTCTATTGATCTCTCCCAGAATACTTGATATAATCCAGCACAAAAAGGATAAGTCGCTGGAGGAATAGGAATTGGCTCTACCCTATTAGCTTCTATATCATTATAAGGTAAAGTAGGATAATAAGTATAACCTCCAACAGTTAAAGGAGGAAAGAATTGCTCGTCCTCATCATAATACATCATAGCAGCCGGATAGTGTTTTTTCTCTATTGGACTTGGGACAGGGTTGTCATCACTCCATCGCCACATATTAGTAGAAGTTGGACCGTCCTCTTTATTTAAAGGAATTAATCCAGCCCATAATAAAACTCGGGGAGAGAAGTCGGTCATTTTATCAGGAAAGTTAAAACTATCAGTAACATTCCATATATTTTGATATTCACTATGTATAACAGGAATAAAAGGGCTTTTACCCTGATTAGTTCCTATTGTTTTATCTCTAAACATATAAGTAGGAGCAAATAGATTTGTCCCGATCTTACTTTCCTCATCTTTATATAGAGAACCTAAATCCATTGCATAACTATATAAACTACAAACTTGCCCTGTTAATCTATTTCTTTCCTCAACAAAACCATCTGATCCGTCCTCCTCATAAGTAAAACATAAATCTCTATTAAGAGCATCATATATAAATTTAGAAGTTTGTTTAGTTCTAAAATCTAACTTCTCACTCCAATCAACAGCTTGAGTTCTGTCTAAAAAGAAGTCATCTCTCGGCTCTACATATACGATCTTATTTTCCTCATCTGATTTCCAATATAAATTAAATAAACCTGTTAATCCATTTACAAAATCTAACTGAGCCATATCACATGGCAAAAGAGTAGCTACATTTATATTAGTTACTGTTGCAGTAGTTACAGCTGAGGTTAATCCCCCGTCTAAAGCTCCCTCTTTAATTCTATATTTACACTGACAATAACCACCAATACCTAAACCAGCAAACCCGTGTTCAGTATGAAACTCCTCATTAACTTCCATATAGATATAAAACCTATCATTAGTATTAGGAACGTCTACTATAACATTACTATAAGATAAAGGGAACTCTATATTGTCAGGATCAGCCGGTAGAGGAGAATGAACTGGCTGAAAGTAACCATTATAATACCAATTACCCCCATAAAATATAGAGCTTTGAACACATTTATCTAATTTAATAAACTCAGTATAATTCTCATCATAGTGAACCCAAGCTAAATAAACAGCTCCAGCAAAATAACTCCCTCCTACGTCCCAGCCATATCCATAAGCTGGATCATCATACCAATAACCATCATTAAGATAAAAGAACCCTCCTCCATAGATGCCCGGCGATCCCCACTCACAATCATAAGGTTCTGGCTCATTATCTCTTACATAATCATTATCCATTTCTAAAACAAACTCTCCTGAGAACGCATACTCATCAGCTGTAGTTGGAGTAAATATTGCTACATTATTTAAAGTATAATTGTGAGTATCTGCACAAGTAGGAACACGATTAGCAGCACAATATCCTGAAGCCCATTCCCAAATCTCTCCCCATTCATGCCCCCAAATATTTTTAATAGGTGGACAACAAACTACATCATCTAACCTATTAAAAGATTGTCCATAACTAAAATTATTTATAGCTCCTCCATGCCTACCCCAATACCAACCCGAGATACTTCTATCATCTATAGATAAATTAGTTCCACCAAAACCTCCCCATAAATTCCACTTCCACATATCATTATTACAAGAATTTATTTCAATATTTTGAGCACTCCAATTAGAATTATTATTAGGAGGAACGAAAGTTATATCAGTGAATAATAAAGCCCCATCAAATCTATTCCCAATAGCTGGATCACGATAATCCTTTGGAATTTTCCACTCAGTAGCAGCCGGTCCAACTATCTCTCCATTATACGCGTCATCAACTTGGTTTACTACAGTTTGCTCCCATACCCCATCATCAGTAGGAAAAACTGTTATTAATCTTTTAAACCAATCACTATCAAAAAAATTAGAAACCAAAGTATAGCCCTGAACTATAAACATTTGATAAACTAAATTCCTTACCCAAAAAGCTGGAATAAGATCAGTATAGTGAACCTGATTATTAACCAACCATTTACCTCTATTAAGTAAAGGGTAAACTATATGAGTTCCAACTCCCGATCTTAAATGAGTACTATCATTATAGTTCCATGTATCTTGGACACTATCAAAAGTTCGTTCTACTAAATGAGGATAAGCTGAAAACATATCTCCAATAGTAAATTCTAAATCACAAACATTTAAGCCGTCTAAAGCTGTAACCCACTCAAAATTTTCTCCGAATACTATGCACTCATATTCTAAAGGTTTATCATCAATAACAGTAGCTTTTAATCTAAACTGCCCCTCCATTATTAATTGACTATTAGAATATATCTTAGCAAATTTATTAGAAACAAATATCTCAGAATTGTAGAAGCCGTCTGCAAATATATTTTCTAAAATATCGTTATTGTGTCTTGTAGCCGGTATCTTAAAAGTTTTACTATAGCTTCCTTTACTTTTAGTAATATCCATTACGTCCTTAATTGAAAATGTTATAGCTAAAGGAAAATCTTTATTAGAGCTAATATCTAACTCTCCTAACATTGTCCAATCCGGAGTTGTTGTAGTATCGAATATTTGAAATTGTATATCTGGGTTTTGAGTAGCCATAGTTTTTATTTTTTAGTTTCTTGGTAGGTGTTCTTTATTTGCAAAGTAATAGCTAAATTTAACCTTAGCTGTATTTTCCGAAGTTGAGTAAACATTAACACTCTTTGAGATAATAACTATAGGGATATATGTATTACACTCAGAGTTATCTCTCCACTCCTCTCCTTTTACTATATCTACAAAGGATTTAGTATTAACAGAATATTTAGGATCGGTTACTTCTACTCTTAAATAGGTTTCAACACTTTGCCCAATACAAGCCATATATTTAGCTTCTAATATATCCATTTCGTGAGTAGTAACTTCATAAATTGTTTGAGCATCAGTTTGATAATAGTTATCTCCTACTCTCCCAAATAATCCGGCTGGATTTCTTTTATTAAAAAGTTTATTATTAAATTTCTTTTTTTCTTTTAATAATCCATGAGACGAACACATATCCGGAGTTCCAGCTTTAGATAACCATAAAAATCTCTGATAAGCATTTCTTGTCCCTTGAGCTATTCTGTCATTAGCTCTCGTAAATTCAGCCGGTCCCGAGTCAGTATGATAATCTCCGTCAGCTGTTCGACAACCAGCATGTATAGTAAACTTAACATGCAAACTTTCTTTAGTTCTACCTCCTGCTCCGTCACATACTTGATTATAAACATAATAATGTTTTACTTGATTGAAAGCTGCCCCCATCGCATTACCCTCATTCGCATTAGGGGTTAAGGCAGCTAATAAAGTTCTCCAACCTACATCAACAGAAACCACTCCACTATTAGACGGTCCATTATAATAATTATGATAGTGAGTATTAAGAAGCTGAGTTCCCGATCCTATATTACCATAAGTTTTAATTACTAATCTTGTTTCATCTGTTGCATCACAACAAGTATCTAAAGCTCCATTAATAAAGCTTAAATAAAACTGTTCGTCTTTTGTAATATTAAATTGATATTCTGGACGTGTCTCAGTAGCTTCTCCAACATCTGGTATTCTAATTTGATAAGGAGCATCTGTCATCCAAAGCCATTTATCTCCCCTATCCCACTCATCAAAATCGCACCCAAATCGGTGGTTGTAAACAGCTAAAGAATAGCTACCACTTGGACGATATCCAAATCTTGAAAGCTCACTTAAAACTGATCCTTGATGAACATAAAAGGTATTACTTGTAGCTATATCGGGATCAAGAGTTATTAGTCCGGTTAGCGCATCTTTAAACTCTCTTTGAAAATTTACTCTAACATACCAATCACTTATATTATTAAATTTTGTTTCAGCTATAATTGAATACGTCCCTCCACTACATTTAAACCCTCTACCTAAACTATTTATAGCTGTAGGTAAATTTTGCTTTGGTAAACCAGCCACTAAATCGGATATATCTAACTCATATACAGTTGTAGTATTTAATCTATTAGCCATTCTAATTTGTCCTCCCCACTGTGTCCAAACTCCTCCAGCGTTTTGATATTCAACGGTAGCTACTATATTAACAGTATCTGAGTTAGTATCACTAACTACAAAAATTATAGGCATCAAAGAGCTAACTAAATTATCTCTAACTATCTGGGAATTTATATTTGGTGTAGCCATTATATTTTTTTTAAATTATTATCTCCATTTCATTAGGTAATAAAGAAACTAAACTTACGATCTCACTTTGATAAGCTTCAGCTATCTCTCTTGTTTTTTCATTTCTTTGTAAACTTGTTTTCCTTATAAACCCTAATTTATTTTTATCCATAGGATTACCCTTTCCCCAACCTCCTTTAGCAGTTTGTTTAGTTGCAATAGCAAAAGCTATAGCTTTAACAGTTTTATTTTCAGAAGCTATCCCTTTTATTTTAATCCACCTCATTAATCCCTCTATATAAGCATTAGCTTGATTACCTGTTCTCTTTCTCGCATCATAAGGAATATTAGCTCCCTCAGTTCCAAACTCTACATACTTCCAATAGTTTAATCCTTTTATATTTATATTAAAGCTATAGTTATTAGTTTCGGTTATTTCATTTTCAAATGAATTAATTAAAGCTCCACTTGCTTCACGTTTAAGCTCTATAAGTTTTAATCCTAATATAGCTTGAATATCTATAACCTTATCTCTAATTAATTTAATATCCATTTACTGAATTAATCCTAAGCAATATCTATAATATTGCAAGTTAAACCTTATTTCTAATTTTTGCATCTGGTCATTAGAACCTTGATCTCTCCTACTTATACTAACTGATCCTGATCCCATGACTGCTCTTGATCCTATTGTATTTAATACATTTTGCAACCACACATAAAAACAATTTTCCAGATTATCCCACTCTCTATTAAGAGTTACAAAATTACCATGATTATTATTTGAATATCCGTAAATCTGTAAAGTAAAAGTAGTAGTAGTATCTACTCTATTACCCTCATATTCTGGAACAGCACTGGTAGAAGTAGGATAGTTTAAAACCATTAAAGGTAATCTCTTATTATGGAGATCATCTACTTCTTGAGGATAGCCATAGTGAAACATATTAAACTCTCCATCACTAATACAAGCCATTGCTTTCCATCTTGTTTCCATTACTGAAACTATCTCCTCTATATTTAAAGTTGTAGCCATATTTATCTATTTGTTTTCATTGATTGTTTTATTCTATGTTCTTGATCCATACCATCTCTAACAGCTGACTCATATTCATTCTTAGCTGACTTCCAACTAAGATAAGTAAAAACCTCATAGAGATTTGTTTTCATTACACTATCAATAGCATTATGAGGAGCTTTATTAAATACCTTATCGGTAGCTACATCATATAAAGTATTTAACCAACCTAATCCCTCCATTATATGCCAATTTTCTGTTGCATGCTTGTTAGAGTTTCTGTTTCCACTTTTGAAAACCATTCCGAATTTTTCCTTAATATGTTCATTTGTTTGGTCAAAAAAAAAACGAACTTCCAAGCTATATCCATAGGTAAATCTCTAAACAATCTTTCTTTCTTAGCTACGATCTCATCTGTATTTTCTACGTCTTTCTCTTTGCAAAGTATAGCCATTTGTTTTGCAAAAGCTCCAAACCTATTAGCTTTTATTTTATTATTAGATATTGCAACTTGTTCAGCTTCTATATAATCTCCAAAAGTTGTATCTCTCATATATGCAGTAGGAAAGTAATAAGTTTTATTTTTAAAAACAAAATGATCTCTCTCGTCCTCTTTCATAGAGTAATCGATTTTAGATTGAAGTAAACCAGTCATGATCCCTATCATATTCTCTGCTTGTTTTATATTTACATTTCTTATAACCCCCATTTCTAAACCTGTTAAATAAGATAACATTTCTAAATTAGTTCTCACATTATTTAACTTTTGTTCTTTCTCAAATTCCTTTTTTTGAGCTTCACTTAATATCCCCTCCGGCTCCTCTAATTTATGTTGCTCTAATATAGATATAATCTTACTATATTGAGCTATAGTTAGTTCACTCCAGCAATTAGGTATATTAGCTTTTATCTTTTTTTCTCCCTCTCCTATTGTTAAGTTTATCATTTCTTTTAGTTTTATTGGTTATTAAAGTTATTACCTCATCAGTTATTTCATTCTCAAATATATGCTCATCTAACATCTCATCAAGAGCCATTATAGTTTGTTGCATCTCATCAACAAGATCATCAGTTAATACATCTAACTCCTCATCATTATTCCCATTCTTTAAAGATAAGGAAAATCCTATAGCTCCAAATAACATAAAGTTAGGAAACATAAATACCCACTCAGAAAGAGATAGGTTGTTAGTTCCATTATCAGAACCTATATCCTTTCCTAAAAAGTTATGCAAAGCAACTGCCTTACTTCTTAAAGGTTTAAAGTTCCTAAACATATTATAACTATAGTTCTCAGTTGATTCATATATAAACCGATCTATACATTTATTAAACTGAGTTAATATCTTGCTATGCCTTTTATTTAATGTAGTAATTTCCATAATTTGCAATAATAGTTAATAATATATTTACACTCTCGCAATTTTTAGATTATCCAAAATATAAAACCTTACTCTTATTAAAGTTAAAATACGATCTCATAATTAGAGCATCAGCTATATCCGGCGATCTACCTAATAAGCTTTTAATTTTCTCTTTAGGAGTTATAGCTAACTTACTATCTTTATCTATATCATATTGCTTAACCATTTCAAACTCAGCTATAATAGATTGTTTAATTTCACTACTATCAGTATTAATATAAACTAAACCTTTATTAACTTGATTAGCAAAATCATAATAACACTGGCTTTTAAGATTTCTATAGTTCTCTCCCTTTAAAGCTTTACTATTATTAACAAAGGATTTCACTCCCTTAATAAAATCAGGGATAGCTCCTCCAACTCCATCACTATCTACAACTATATTACTTCTACTGATCTTATAAGTTTCTGCATAACCTTTAACATTCTCAGCTAACTCACTTAAACTATTCTTATCATAAGTTATTATCCTTAT
>CEUT01014656.1_pt1 | contig 11792 bp, 8 predicted proteins | sample 531401 | NCBI WGS metagenome assembly CEUT01 (sample SAMEA2622821, study PRJEB7988) | marine metagenome | biome: marine biome (ENVO:00000447); feature: surface water layer (ENVO:00002042); material: "saline water (ENVO:00002010), including plankton (ENVO:xxxxxxxx)" | depth 5 m | reverse complement strand
TCAGGTGTCCATTTAGCTTTAAGCTTTTTGGTTTGAGCTGTGATCGCAATTGAATCAACCTTGATGTCGATTTCTGGCAAATCTTCTTTTCCTTCAAGAGGGTATGTGAAACTATTAATAGCTCCAAGCCCACCAGATTTTTCTGAGTATGCATCTTTTTTGCCATAAGTAAAGAACTCTTTAGCAAATGATACTGGTGACGATGAAGCAGGGTTAAAACCATCTGTAACAGATAGTGATGGTGATGTAGAATCAACCATTATAAAGGTTCTAACACAAGCAGCTTGAGAATCAATAGCTGATTGCAAATTAGCACCTAAAGATGTACCAGCAGCAATTCTTTTTGTCAAACGTCTAACTTGCTTCATAGCATCTACAGCAGCATCGTTATCAGTTGTATTAAAACTATCATTACCATTTAAAAATTCTGTAATATTGTTACCAGCTGCAGCTCTTCCTTCAATAACATCCATAAACACAAAAGAGCTTAAGTTATTAAAGTCAGCATCAGTAAAGTGATCTTCAGCAATATCAATTACTACCATAACATCACTAGATGTGTTAGCTAAAATATCTGGATCATAGTTCAAAATTTTCTTTTCATCTTCTGAAAGATTACCATCAAGTGTGATAATAGCTTTTACATCAATATCAGTAGTAGCAGTACAGTCAGCGTTCAAAGATCCTGTAGCTGATGAATAACTATAACCAACCATGCCACGAGGACCAGATTGATCTTCTTGTAAGTCTTGACCTACAATGTTAACACCACCTGTAATTTGAGATCCAACTTTGTCTGTACCGTAAATTGATTTATCAACTACGTTACCACCTCTAGAGGCTTGAGAACTAGCTGCTCCTAGATTATCAGAATAAACAAAATCTAGGAAGAAGATAAGACCACTAGGAAGAGACATCGGTTGAACCGATACCAAATCGTTTGCAATCAAACCTGCAAAAACACGACGAACAATTGGAAACGCAACTGAAGCAAAACCTTCAATTCCATTACCGCCCATCGAATTAGATTCGCGAAGAAGTTCCTTCGCTTGATTTTCAAGAAGTCTCGCCATATTGTGCTTAGAAGCTTGTGTATCAAGCCCTTCAAGAAGTCCGGTAGCTTCCCACTTAGAAAGTAAAGCAGCTCCTTCTTTTTTAAGATCACGATTAACGATGCCTTCTGTCAATTTTTCAATTATAGACATATTAATTTCTCCTTTTATATTAGTCTAAGCCAGCAAGTTTTTTCATACGAGAAGCAAAGTCATGCGACTCGGATACGTTTTCTTGCTTGCGTCGTGGCAGATGTGCGGAAAGAACTTGCTTTCTCTGTACTGACTCACTAAGTGATTTTGGTCCACGCTCTTTAGGTGTTCCCACTGTAGTTTCTTTAAGAGTTGTGTAAAGAGTTTTAGCTTCTTTCAAAGTCTCTGCCTTAGCGATGGCTTCAACAATTTTGGTTTTTTGTCGCTCATTCAAGGAGGCATCGCGTAAAACTTTATTGCTATACAAAAGTCTAGCATTTTGTAAAATCATTTCTTCTAACTTACCTTTCATGTCATCAAGCACAGTTTTTAATTTTTCTTGTTTGTCTTGATACATGAGGATGGAATTGTTCAATTCTCCAACCTGTTTTTCTAATTCTTCAGCTTCTTCTTTATAAGCTGAGGATTCCTGTTTTGCCATTGCTAATTGGGCATCATATTTTCTTGCTGAATTGTCTGTCACAACATGACCATGCTTAACTTCATCGACATCCACAACAAGAGATTCATCTAATAGTTCTTCTTCCTCTTCTGTTTCCAATAAAGCAAGAAGCTCATTCAACATTTCATCTTCATCATCTTCATTGGACTCTTGTAATAAAGCATCAAGCCCTCCACCAGCATCAGCACCAGCATCAGCAGCAGGTTCTTCTGTAGCAGGCTGCTCAGCACCAATATCCGCCGCAAGTGATTCAGGTTCTTGAGCTGTTTCCTCTTCAGTTACTTCCTCTTGCTTCATTATAGATTCAAGATCTATTTGAAAATCTTCCGGATTAAATTCATACTCCATTTCCATTTCAATTGGTTGATCTTGAGAAAGCGAAGGATCAGAAGCATATGGTACATCCATATCTTCGTTTATTACTTCTTGCGACTCTTTTCCTTCTAACAATTCTTCAACAGCAGCTTTGATTTCTGTTGAATATTTGTCAATTACGGCTTGTTCCGCATTTTTTAATGCAGCTTCTTTTAGAGCCTTTGCATCAATAATAGCTTGTTCTAACATAGATGACATCTATACTCTCCTATTTAAATAAACGTTTATCACAATAAATAGTTTGATGAATAGGAAAAGACTTATTCAATGTCAAGACAGAGATATAGTACATGTTTTTATTAGCTGTTCCAATCAAAGAGCCATACACATGCAATGTTTACATTTCCAAAACCGTTTGTAGGATCTAGACGAATACCGAGAATTTCACCTTGGCTGAAAGTAGAACCAGAAAACTGCGCTTGATAGCTTGTATTGGCGGCAGACATATTTACTCCAACGGTTTCTACCGCAGTTGTGTCCAGATTTTCTGTGTCATTAGATGCCTTATGGAAAGATATGTTTGTTTGATTTGCCGCTGCTGTGGCTCTAATGGTTACACTTAAAAGCTCTCCATCACAAGGAGCAAGGAACTTGTTATTTACACCAGGGGTACCATTACTTCCCGCTGCATCCCACCTAACGTATTTTGGATCGGCAGAACTCTCCGTGTACTTGGCAGTGTTAATAAAACGTTGTTTTGCATTAATGTTACCTGTTGCTTTAATACTTCCACTAACATCCAGAGCTTCAGTAGGAGCAGCAACACCAATACCAACTCCACCCTCCGAACCGGATATAACCATCCTTACTGAACCGCTAGTCTCAAAGCCAATGTAATCTTCTCCAAAATCAATTTTTGTGTCTCTTTGTTCATCATCTGCTGCTTTTAAATCTCCAATTACTTGAGTTCCTTTTGAGTATTTATATGACATATTTTTCTCCTTTTTCAATAAATAGAAAAGGTCGAGCAAAAACTCGACCTTCCTTGAGAACATAAGATAATAATCTTTTAATAAATTATACGATTGACCATCTACTATTGTGGCATCTTAAAAGAGTAATAGCAGCGTAATCTGATTCAAGAACAACTTCGCTTTCACCGTCAATCTCATCCGAACCAGAAGCACGAATTGTTAAGTTGAATACTGAAGCATTACTTGGAGCTTTAATATATAAAACTTCACCGTTATTCCATGAACCTGATAAGTTGATAGTAGTATTAACAGAAGCAGATAATGCATTAGATGCGCTAGAACCAGAAGCTACAAGAAACCCTGTAACACCATTTGGGTTATAAGCTACTGAAGAAGTAGCATCATATTCGTTGTAAGCGAATCCTTCTGTTGTATCAGCTGAATCAGCAGTAACACCAGTTTGGAAGTAAGTTTTTAGGTTATCAGCTCTAATGTGCTTCATAACACCACCGTCATTCATAAGAAATCCATCAGCATCATCGCTAACTGTAATGCCAGTGTTTAGGGTAGAATTACCATCTAGAACTAAGAATTCTGCTGGAGTTACTACACCTTCAGCAGCGCTTAAACTACCTTTCAAAACAGCAACACCGTAATCAGTAGCAGCATTTAAAGCAGGCAAGCTAATAGTAGTATCAGCTGTTGGGTCAACAACAGCAAAAGTAGTTTCATTACCATTATTAGAGACACCTTCAAATTGAAGAGAACCAGTAATATTGATTGTTGAAGAATCAACTTGAACAGTTGTACCATTAACAATTAAGTTTCCAGAAATGGTTACATTGTCAGAAAAAGTTTTGTTACCACCAATAGTGCTATTTAAAGCAAGACCACCATTGTCAATAACCAAACCACAGTCAGCACTAGAACCTGAAAGATCAATTTGAAGACCATTAGGATCAATTTCAATACCACCAGAAGCTGATACAGCAACAGATAAACCATCAGCGTTATAACCTAAACCACTTTCAGAACCTGAAAGCTTAATTCTTAATTCACCAGAATCACCAGAACCAGTCAACTCAAGACCAGAGGTAGCAGCTAAATCAATAGCAATTTTACCACTGTCTTCAGCAATACCAGCACCAACTACCTGAACGGCATTAAGCGAAAGACCAGTTTCACCCACTTGAAGAGAGTTGCCATTTAATTGAATAGCAAGGTTTCCTGAATCAAACTCAAGACCTTTATTATTCGCGAGAGCAATCTCAAGACCTTCAGCGTGAACGTTAAGACCTTTATTTGCTCTAAGATCTAAATCTAAACTACCACCATTCGCTTCTAAACCACTACCAGCGATACCGGTAGCATCAGTTATGCCAATAGTAGAACCAGAAATCTTACTGTTGGCAGCAGTAACATCTCCTTCTTGTATAAGAGAACCACTTAAACGAGCAGTTCCTAATTGAAATTTGTAAGCCATATTATAATCCTCCATAGAAAATATGTACATAAGTAAGAGGGACAAAAGCCTTCTCGAACTTTAAATAGAATCTAGATTGCTAATCGACCTAATAAATGAAGAATTTGTCAGTACCATTTGAGTAAATATTAACAGCAGCAAAGGGTGATTCTAGTACTATAGAACCTTCTCCGTCAATTGTTTGAGATCCTGATGCTAATATAGTTATATTTTTAATATTTGCCGCTCCACTCTCATCTTTGACTGTAAAATATTGACCGGCAACATAATCACCTGCTGATGGAAGTCTTATACTAATCGGTGCTGTACCTGAGACTCCAAGAATAGAAGAGGTGATTGAAGCAGTTATGGTAGAAACAACAGCATCTCTAGAAAAGTTAATCCCACCAGGTATTGTAACTGTTATGTTTTCACCACTTGGCTTTGTTGCAGTTACACCCGTACCAACAAAGTCAAATGAAACAGCTGCTGTTGATAGGTTAGATCCTTCATCTTTAACTGTTATGGCACTACCTCCACCTTCTCCAATAGAAGAAGACAGGTCTGTTAGTTTTTCATCTAGGTATTTTCCAACATATACATAGGCAGATGCTGATGTAGGTAGCTTACCAACACCACCTGCTACCTCATCATAGTCTTGAATAAAAATAGTACCAGCATAGTAGTCAACAGTCCAGTCAATATTGTCTGTAAAACTAATTTCCACACCACCAGAATTAAAAAGTTTTAATTGATAAGGATTTGGGTTCTCGGTAGAAACAAAGGGTGGTACAATTTGTAATGCACCTCTAGAGTTATAAACTCTGGAGTTGTTTGTAAATGGAGCAGACCCAGAATTTGGATTAGAGCTACTAGTTTCATAATCACTAGCTAGTTGAAGATAATATCCATGGACACCAAAATCAGATGACTCATCTCCCTGTCCTCCTTGTGCTTCCTGATCAGCATCGTATTGAGTTGACGTATCTGGTTTAACAGCAAAATAAACTTTTTCAACTGTCGCAGGAGCACCAGCTGAAGCTGAATACAAAGTGTAAAATGCGTCACCGGGATCATTTGGTATAGACTCAGCGAAAACACCTTCTCCGACAACAGTAACATTTGAAGGATATGGTTCATTAGATATATCTTTCTTATTAGATGTATGAGCTTTACCCAAAACTTTTTTGGCAGCATAATTTGTTAATGTTAAATTTGATTTTCTAGTAGTCATGATTTACCTAATAAGAAGCAGTTATGCTGTTTAAATACCCATTCCAATCTTTATGAGCAGATATTTTTAAAACCAATAATTGGTTTGGCTTCCATTCTTTTGTGCCCAAAGTGATTGCTATATTAGAACCATCACTAGCATCTTGATCTAAATTTCCGTTTCCACCGTTAAAGACACCAAAGCCATCTGTTGTAGGATCTATACCTCCTTGAGGAATAGCAGCATCACTCCAAGCAGTTGATCGGTCATCATCTCCGGTAAAGGCAGGATCAGAAGGAACTTTAAGTTCTATGTTTATTCTATTATTAAACCCTAAAGCACCATAGTGCGCTTTAGAAGGATCTTTTCCTACAATACTAGCGTTCCCAGTAACGTATAAATTAAAGTTTTGTACTGTTAAATCACCAGTATTTTTAAAATATCTGTAGTAACTTCTTGTATCCTCTGACAAAGAGGAATAATCTGGATTACCAGCAGGAACTTGTAAAGAGGCATCTCCTGTATTACCAGACACACCTATTCGTAATGGAGATATCAAAAATCCATTTACTGTAACCATCCCATCTCCATGAGCATTGGCAGCGTTCATGTGAGTTTGGGAATTCCAGGTGTTAGCAGAGGAGGTAACAGACTCTTGATTGGCATAGTTACCTGAAACTATTCTGTATTCTTCAACATTAAAGTCTTCGTTACTACCAGAGTTAGTTGTTCCATGTGAAATTGAACCAGAGTAAACAAAAAGGTTGCTTTTTGTCGCTGAGTTTGTTGTTTTGTCTGTTTTAAATGGATGTAGAATCCTACCCGTGGTTGTGACACTATTAACAGTAAATAATCCAAGTCCCCCACTTATTGATGGAGTTGACCCGTTGTATTGCAGAGTACCAGTCACTTGTATATCTGTGAGATGACAATTGCTTGAGCTGTTTAGCAAAGCCATAGGTGCTGTGGAAGCAGCTGTAGTTGTCGTGCTGATACCAGATCCAGATGTTCTTATACTAGTAACTGTACAATTAGTTGTGGTTGGAAAACTAATAGCACTTCCTGTTGCGTAAACATTTCTATAAAAATTAGAGCCTGAGAAATCAAAACTTGCTGTTGGATTCGCAGCATAATAAGCAATTCCTGATTGATAATATAAATCTGTGTGTCCAAAGTCAGATAAAACTGGACTAGATATTGCGGTATCATCTGTAGATCCTGATGGGTCTACAACCCATTCAACATAATTAGTAACTGTATCAGTTGGACCAATTCTGTGCACTACTCTAGCGTAATTCCATCCAACATTTTGTTGGTTTGTACCTATACTGTATGTACCTGTTCTATATGGCTTGGTGTAGTCTGGAATACCATCACTAGTGGTAGAAAACCCAACAGCACCAAGACTAAAACCGGTATTTGAAGATAAGTTATTACCAGCATCAAGACTATCTAAGGCAATTGTACTAGAAGTCAATCCATTAACTATTAACAATAACGAACCAGTGAAGGCATCTTTAAAAGAATTAGCTGGATAATTGTTACCATTTGCATTGATATTTTCATTTAAAGTACCGCCCATAACTTCAGTAGCTTTAAAAACTCCTCTTCTTGTTGTACCCTGATCATCGTATTCACTGTTTATATTGAAGTTACTCAAACTAATAGAAGAACCAGTAGCATTGCTGTATCCGGCAACAACATTGTTGACTCCAAAAGAAAGTTTCGCATCTATACCAGCCGTATCGTCAAGATCAATGTTGTCTAGTTCAATGCCAACATTTGTAGTTGTGTTTGTTGTTGCACCAACCGAGAAAGAAAGTTGATTTATATAACCACCCCAAGTTTCATCAGCTACCGCCTTTATCATGATAAACTCGTTATTACCTACAGATTGCGTACCAAAAGTAATATGATGTATATTGTCACCAGAGTCAACATCATTAGAAGCACCAGAAATTAGACCTCCATCTCCATCAGAGGTGTTACCATATGTAAAGTTTTGTGAAATATCCATCCACCCAGTAGAGCCTGGAATTTTGGCAAAGAAATGCATGTTAGACGCACCAAGTGATGAATTGTTGTATGTTGTAGAATTTTTTGTAGAAACTATCTTCATATCTCTTTTTGAAACACCAGATGAGTTTGTAACAACACGATAAAACGTTCTTGTGCCTAATGGTGTATCATTAATGTAGTCTGGTTGAGATGATCCTGATGCATTAAGCATTTCTTTAAAATCACCACCATTCGGTATATCATTATCAACAGGGCTGTATAACCTTTGGTTGTGAAACAACAAACCATCTTGATGACCATCAACATTGGAACCAGTCATGTGAGTTTGTGAGTTCCAAGTGGCAGCAGCGGCATTTACAGAACCTTGTGTATCATATGAGGCAGAAACTTTTCTAAATGATTCATCATGAAATTTTTCTTCTAGATTAGTGCTAGCTAAGTTTCTAGTTTCTAATAAGAATCCATTAGCTTCAGCAGAACCTGTATTAGTGATTGTATTTTTTAATGGATGTGTGACTGTTGTGTTACATGACATCGTGCCATTAAACAAAGTTGTTTGATTAAATGCCAAAGAACCAGTAACACCTAATGTTTTTGTTCTATCCTCACCACCACCTAAGTCGGTAACGGCTTGAGAACCTGGAACAGAGCTGTTCGATGTTGCAAATGAAATAGGTGTTCCACTAGCAGCATAAACATTTGAATATAAATTAACTAAATCTACCTTGTACTTTGCGACAGCTCCTGTGTTGTACTTAACACCAGAGAGATATTTCTCTCCCGAAAGCCCTACATCTTCTATTCTACCATTTGAAGCAGACATGTTAGCAATTCCTGCTGCTCCTGATGGATCGTTAATCCACTCTATGTAATTTGTTTCATTGTCTGATGCTAGAGAGTGAATTACTCTAGCATAGTTCCAACCAACCTTTTGTTGATTAGTATCTATTTTAAACTTGGCTGTTCTGTGTTTGAATATGTACCACTCTGAGTTATTACCATCAAAAGATGAAGCTGTGATAGATACATTAGTAAACCCAGATTGATCTGTTAAAGAATTAGTAGAACCTGTGTTTGGATTACCTGAGCCTGCTAAACCAGACAAACCTACAGAGTGTATAACAGCACCGTTTAATTCTAGTTTTAAAGTTCCCTCATTGGCATTGCCAAAAGCATCATTGGAATAAGCTGTATACCCATTTGTAATTGACTCAACAACATGGTGATTAATCTCACCTGTTATATCTTGAGTTCCATCATAAACACCAAGTCTAAGATTTGAACCAGAAACACTAGCAGAATATATACCTGTGGCATCCACAGCATCAAAACCTGCCGCTGTTGCAGAAGAAGTATACCCAGCAACCACTTTTGAAGAACCAAAGGATAATTTAGCTGTAACTCCACTAGGCACCGAAGAAGTTATTCTAGAAACAGATGGTGCCGGAGTTGGTGCAAGAATTTTTAAAACTTCGTTAAATCTATCAATTGGTGTACCAACAGCAGTATCTGTGGTAAAGTCAGTAAAGAGACCATCACTATAACCATCTTCATCCTCAGCAGCACCAATTGTCCCACCAGAACCACCACCGCCAGCATTAACTGTAACAGTCACATCATCACCTGAGTTTGAAGCAGTAACAAAAGCACCAACGAAATTGATACTAGATGCACTAGTTGTAATGTTTGAGCCTTCTTCTTTGATGATTAAAGGGCTACTAACATTAGTAAGATTAGAACCATCTCCATGGAAAGAAGAAGCTGACACCTCAACAGAAGATGATATCTGACCATTAACTAAAATAGAACCAGTAAACTGATGTATATCTCCTGAGGAGTCGCCAAATTTTGTAGAACCTGTAACAGAAATATTTACCACATCTCTGTTCTCAACGTTAATATTTAATTCATTTACATTGATTGCACCAGAAACATTAAGAGTTCCTGTTAAAACCATTGTAGATCCATCAAATGTTAAGTTGGATTCTGCTGACATGGTGCCATCACCATCTGCTGTTAATAATCTATTATTACCATCATTAGCAATACTCACAGATGTTATACCTGTAAGGGCTGATCCGTCTCCAAGAAAACCCGAAGCTGAAACATGAGTTGATGCTGTGATTGCTGTGACAGAAATTGTACTAGGTAATCTAGCATTATTCAGTGTTCCCGCTGATATATTTGAGGCATTTAGTGCTGTAAGATCGCTACCATCACCATAGAAAGCCGATGCGGTTATCCCAACAGAAGCTGATAAATGTCCTTGAATATGTTGAGAACCAGTTAACTGTAAGTTGGAATTAGCATCAAATGTAAGTCTAGTAGAACCACTGAAAGCAGTTGAACCTGCTTCCCTTAATTGAACTGATCCATCTGTTCCTTGTGCAGCGGATATGTTACTTCCACTAATATATGCCCAACCAAATTCACCCATCTATACCTCTAAATTGAATTAACACCTAACCAGATACTATAACTACCAGCAGCTCGTGTGTCACTAAGAGCAGTAGCAACTGCTATTCTTTCAACGCCTTCGATTGGGATTATAGCTCTAAAAGTTGTATCTTTAGAAACAGCTGGTGTTACGATATTTTTGTACACAAGAGCATCACCATTTCCTTGTGAAATAGGGATTGTTAATGGTGCCCATTGTCCTCCGAGAGATGAGTTATACCCATAAACGGTTACGGTTACAGCTATACCACTTCCAGGATCTCCTTCTGTATTTAAGCCATCATTATCTATAACAATATGCAGATTTTTTTGTGAATTGAAATTTTTAAATCCATCTGTGGCTGATGTTGGGGCTGATATAGTTGCGGTTTGAGCACTGTATGCTGCAACTGTGCCTCCGGGATCTGCAATATTAACAACATTTCTTGTCCTTGCTCCGGCTTTGTAATTGTGTACTGACATTAATAACTCCTTAAAAACTATTGTAAATAGTCTATTTTTTTCGTTTTTTCTCTTCTTTTATTCTTCTACGAATAGCTCTTTCTTTAGCTCTTCGTCTTTTCTCCGAGGGCTTTGTATAATGTTGACGATCTTTTATCTCATCAATAATCCCAAGTTTTTTACATTTTTTGATGAAGCGTTTTACTACTCTATCAATATTGTCTTTTTTTCTTACCCTATACGTGTAATTATTCGCCATTTTTACCTGCCATTTTTTGCCATATTAATGAAGACTTCCCCATAACAGAAGATATATCAATTCCAGGATCATTTGGGTCAACGTCTGATAGAGCTCCTCTTCCTGATTCTTGTGGAGCAGGGGCAGGTGTTGTGCCTTCAAAAAGGTTAACACCGTTGTAAGCATCTTTACCAATAGCTTCCATCATTTTTTTTCTTTGTTTGGTTAATCTTTGTTTTGCTTGCTCGTCTGTTTCATATTGAGGTTGTTGTTTTTTTGGAAACCTTTGTTTTGTTTCAACGATTGGTTCACCAACACCTTTAACAACTTCACTTATAATTGACGAAAGAGTACCATCTTCGAATATTACTTCTTTAATGCACTCTTTTATTAATGGTTTAAGTATTTTTTTTAATTCTTGCTTTTTCATTAGTCCCTCAAGATCTTATTAAATAGATTATCAATTTCATTTTCCTTGCTTTCAGCAATTTTAAATTTAACTGCGCCTCTGTTTATGCCTGATTGTTTGTTTTTCGGATAAACATAGGCATCAGGTGTAGAAGGCTCAGCAACAATGTCAAAACAGATTAGCTGAAAGTCCTCTTCTACTGTAACATTACCCATTGACTCTTTTACAGAACCGAGCCCACGAGAAGAAATACCAAGCTTTACACCAGCATTGATTAGGTCCTTAAGAATACGACCCGAAGGTGTGTCAAGAACTTTAATCTTGCCCATAACATCTTTACCTTCCCACCAACAATCAGTAATCATATGAGATACATTCTTTAGATTAATTACAGAATCATCAGGGTGGTCAAGTTCTCCTGTGGCTCTTCCATCAGCAACAATCTTTTTGTAGTTTTCCATTTCTTTTTTAAGAACTTTCATTGGATAAACACGTCCATTACCGTTTTTCTTGTCAGCAGTTTGAATGCGACCAACAAGATAAACAGCTCCCTCTTG
>CEUT01010117.1_pt1 | contig 11794 bp, 11 predicted proteins | sample 531401 | NCBI WGS metagenome assembly CEUT01 (sample SAMEA2622821, study PRJEB7988) | marine metagenome | biome: marine biome (ENVO:00000447); feature: surface water layer (ENVO:00002042); material: "saline water (ENVO:00002010), including plankton (ENVO:xxxxxxxx)" | depth 5 m | reverse complement strand
TATCAAGGTAGGATTTGGAGAAACAGACCAAATATTATGTGGAAAAACAAAGTACACGAAGTACTAACAGGTTATAATGAACATACAATGCTTCCAGCAGAAGAGGAGTTTTGTTTTTATCATCCAAAAGATATAGACAGACAAGAAAAACAGAATGAGTTTTACTCACAAATATAAATTATAAAAGGTTATAAAATGATTAAAGATAATAAAGTTACAGCACTGATACCTATCAGAAAAGGTAGTAAGAGAGTTAAAGATAAAAATATTAAACCATTTAGTGATACTAATTTATTAGAAAACAAAATTAGAGTATTGAAAGAGGTAAATGGTATTGATGAAATTTTAGTTACATCTGATTGTCCAACCGCATTAAGTATTGCAAAGAAAATGGGTGTATCATTTGTTGAAAGAGAAGAATACTATGCAAGTGATGATTGCCCAGGTAGTGAGAACTTAAAGTATATTGCATCACAAACTGATACTGAATATATTTTATATACACCAGTTACATCACCATTTGTTAAAACAGAAACTTATGAAAACATAATTGCACTATTTAAACACAATATTAATAAATCAGATTATGACAGTGTGGTTAGTGTAAATTATGTAAAACAATTTTTGTGGGAAAACAATAAACCTCTAAACTATGACCCTTATGATTGTCCAAAGAGTCAAGATTTAGATTCGGTGTTTGGTTTAACCTTTGGTGCTTGTTTGTTATCAAGAGATAAGATGATAGAAAAGAGATATGTGGTTGGGGATAAACCTATATGGTATGAACTTGATGAACAAGAATCTATTGATATTGATATGCCTTTTGATTTCAATGTTGCAGAAATGATTTATGAAAATGAAAAACTTGAAAAGTTTAAAAACAATGATGTGATGGTTTTAGATTGTACAGTTAGAGATGGTGGGTTTGTAAATAATCATCAATTTAAATTGGAAGAAGTTAAAGAATCTCTAAAGGCAAGTAGTGATATTGGTTACTCTTTTTTTGAGATTGGATATATTACAGATGAAAAATTTATAAAAGAAACTGATGGTATATGGAAAAACATATCATTTGATTTAATTAATGAATTGGTTGACGAAATAAAACCAAAATGTAAAATATCAGTTATGATGGATTCTTGGAGATATGATATAAATAATCTACCAGAAAAAGGTGATAACAAAGTTGACTTAATTAGAGTGTGTGCTTACCAAGAACAGATAGACCAAGCATTAGAACAATGTAAAATCATAAAAGAAAAAGGATACGATGTATCATTGAATGTTATTTGTATCTCTCATATTGAAATGGATTATTTTTATGAGTTAAGACATAAACTTTTGAACAATGATTATTTAGATTATTTATGTTTTGCAGATAGTTATGGTGCTGCAACTTCTGATTTAGTAAAGAAAATAATTACTCTTTTTAGAAATATCAGTCCAACTATAAAATTAGGATTTCATTGTCACGATAATATATCTTTGGCAATGGCAACAACAATCAGTGCAATAGAGGCAGGTGCAGATATAGTTGATGGTTCTTACAAAGGAATGGGTAGAGGTGGTGGAAATCTTAAAATTGAATTGATAACTATGTATTTGAATTTACACGGAAAATCTAATTTCAATCTTAATGCACTACTACAATATCTAAACAAAAATATAGACAAGAGGGAATTTGAAGAATTGAAACAATCTATTTGTGGTGTATTTAATATTCATCCATATAGATTGAAAGCAATAACAGATGATGATTTAGAGGTGGTGTATAATAAATTAATCTCTTTACCAGAGGAGGCAAAGAAAAGGATAGAGTATGAAATTAAATAGTTTCTTGGATATGATAAAAGATACAGAATCTAATCAATTGTGTTTAGATTTTGATGGGGTGATTCACGATAGTTATCAAGGATTTCACGATGGAACAATATATGGAGACCCTCTTCCAGGTGCATTAGATGCAGTAAAATATTTAAGTGAAACACTAAAATATGATTTAACAATATTCACTTGTAAGGCTAATCCAGAAAGACCATTAATAAATGGTAAAACTGGTGTAGAATTAATTTGGGATTGGTTGAAAAAATATGATATAGATAAATACATAAAGGATATTGTTTATACAAAACCAAACGCAGTTGCCTATGTAGATGATAAAGGTATAAGATTTGAAAATTGGGATGACACCCTAAAACAATTGGAGAGATAATGTTAGATATAACTTATAAGTTAAAACAGAAGATTGAAGAGTGTGATTCAATTGAAGAAAGATTAGAAGTTTTAAAAGATAAATATAAAGGTGAAACTGCATATGTTACTGCGTGTGGACCATCTTTAAAAGAGTTAGATAGTGATGAATTAAAATCAAAATTAAAAAATAAACTTGTTATGTCAATGAAACAATCATTTGATATTTTAGGTTCTGATGTGGTTGATTTTCATATACTTAACACATACAATTTAAAAAAATCTCAATATGATTATGGTGATGAAATTAAAAATATTGTTATATGGGGTTTGGCCAAATCTTATCAAGATAGACAATTAGATAGAGTTATTGATGATGGTAGACCTCTTCATTTTTATATACCAGTTATTAATCCACCATATATAAATGATAATCAAACAATAAATGGCTCATTAAATTTTGATGATATGAAACTACTTGGTAGTAGATGTGAAGTAACTTGGGGTAAAGGTTTATTTTATGAATTGGTGATTCCTTTTTTATATCATATGGGAGTAAAAGATATAGTTACATTTGGGTTTGATGTGAATGTAGGTAAATATGAACATTTTTATGGTGAAAAAGAAGAGGCAAATTGTTTCCCACAAGATAATGAAATGGAACAAATAGTTAATGCTTCACCACATTTTTATGATTGGTGTGTAGATAATGATATTAAAATTAAAATATTTTCACATCTTAATGGTTTAGATAAAAGGTTTACAAGATTGGATGATATAAAGGATATTTAAAAATGACAGATGTTAAAATAATGAAGGATTGGTTACAGAGTGAATTTAAAACGGATGTGCCTAAAGATGTAATTTCGATTATAAAATCTGAAGCTGATATAGTTCTTAATGATATTGATTCTAAAAGAGTTGCATTAATCATACATAGATTATCAGAGATGCCTTGGACAACACAAGAACAAATATGGAAAGAACTTGATATTAGTCAAGGGTGGTTAAGTCATTTAAATGAAACGATTCGTAATAGTAAGTTTTTTCAACAATTGATAATCAAAGAAGGATTGGGTAGAAAGTATTGGAATACGATGATTCCTTACATAAAAAATAGAGTTAATGAAAAAGTAGTAAATCACGAGTATCAGTTTCCATTAAGATTAGCTTTATTTCCTGGTTTATCTTGTATGTATTTTTGTGGATTCTGTGGTAGAAATCAAAAGGCAAGATATAAAGGTAATGTAACAAAAGAGGGTAACCAAAGATTTAAAGATATAATTTCAAGTATGCCAAAGTATTCAACATTATCTATTTCAGGCGGATTAGAACCATTGACAAATCCAGGTTTAGATGAGATTATATCACATGCTAAATCAAGAGGAGTTAGAGTACCACTTATAACAAACGCACATATGCTTACACCAAAATATGTAAACATGCATCCTGGTCTGTGGGATTTAGATTCACTGCGTGTTTCGTTATATGGAACAGATGATGAATCAACATTTTTTATTACAAGGCATAGAAAAGCATATACTTTAGTAAAAAATAATATAATAGAGTTTCTAAAAAAGAGAAATGAAATTAATCCAAAATTAAAACTTGGATTAAACTATATCATTATTCCTGAAAATATAGATACTATAATACCACTACTTGATTATATTGTAGAGATTAATTCACAGGTTGATAATGGTAAAGGTATAGATTTTTTAACATTGCGTGAGGATTTTGGAAGTGTTACAGAAATTAATGATGATGTAGATAAATCAGTAGAGGGTAGAAAATATCATTTGGATGGATTGATGACAGATGAACAACGAGAAAATCTGATAAATATATTTAAAAAATTTAATACAAGAAGAGAAAAAGAATGTCCTGATATGCATGTTGATTTTGGATACGCAATGGTTGCACTTGGAGATGGAGTTCTTGGAAAACCATTGGCAAGAGTTACAGGAAAACAAATGAGAAAATCAGGTTATCCTCAAATGTCTGTGGCAGTAGATAGTTTGGGTGATGTTTTTTTGTATAGAGAGGCAGGGTTCTTGGATAGACCAGGAAATGATAAATTTAAAGCAGGTAGGATAGAGAGTGGTAAATCAATACAAGATACTCTTCGTGAATTTATAGAGAGTAAAGTACAAGTTGATAGAAAAGAAACTGATTGTAGATTTATGGATTCATATGACCATTTGATGACACTTTTAGTTAATCAAACAGAAAGTGATATGAAGTTTGGTATAAAATCACCTGTGAATATTAGAAAAGATAAACAAGAAGGACAAATCAGTAATAATTGGTATAAGGATTAACAAATGAAGAATATAGTATTTATCCCTAACATAGATTGTGGTGATGGTAGAAGCACACCATATCATTATTCGGTAAAAAGTTATCAAAAGTGGGCTGAACAATTTGATGATGTTGAAGTTATTGAATGGACAGAACCAATAATGGATGTAAAAGAATTTCCTATAATTTATCAAAGAGAATGGGTATTTGATATTTTAGACCATAATGGAGTTGATTATAATCAAGTGGCAATAGTAGATTCAGATACAATAATAAATCCAAACACACCAAACTTTTTTGAAAAAACAGATAACAAATATACAGTAGTTGTAAATAATGGATGTTTTGAATGGGTTTTGAGAAGTATCAATGGTTGGGGTGAACACTTATTTCCAAAAGAAACAAAACCAAAAGTATGGGAATATCATAATGCAGGATTTGTTGTTGTAAATAAAGAACACAAATGGTTTTTTGATATTGTTAAAGATTTTTATTTAAAAAATATTGATAAAATTAATGATATTAGAACAAACCAAACATATCAGAATTTGGCATTACCAAGTACAGGTCAAACCATTATTAATTTTTTATTGGTAAAACATAAAGTAGAAAGAACCTTTTTACCAGAGAGATACAATATGACAGATTTATACAGAAAAAATTTATTACACTTACCTGGTCAAAGTTGGTGGCCTGATGAATTAACATTTTTAGATGCTGCTTGGATTTATCATTTCAGTGCGATACCTGGAAAAGGTCAACAACCAAGACATGTCGAATATTGGATGGAACGAACTTATAAGGAACTATATGGTTAAAGTAGGATTAATTGGTTATGGAAATTGGGGTAAAATACTTCACAAAAAACTTGAAGGGTTTTGTGATATAAAATTTACTTGTAGAAGCAAAGATACATATCTTGATAAATTGGATGATGTTGATTGGGTTGTTGTATCCACACCAAATGATACTCATTATGAGATAGTCAGTAATTGTCTAAAAAATGGTAAGAATGTATTTTGTGAAAAACCACTAACTCCTACTTATGAAGAATCTGAAACACTTTTTGAAATTGCTGAAAGTAAAAACCTTAAATTATATGTAGATGATGTTCAGAATTGGAGAAAAGTTCATTGGGATTTGATGGAAGAGAATCTTATAGAGAGAAAAAAGAAAGATAATTTCAATCATTCATACTATAAAACAAAAGATTTACTTTATAGATTAGCATATCACGATATATATTATTTATATCCACATATTAAAAATTCAGAGATTGAGGATGTGATACCTATCGATGTAGATAACAAGTTACAATTTAAAGTTAAGTTTAATGACATCAGTATAGAATTTGGGTATGATACAAATTATGAATATGAAAGAATGCATCACATAAATGGTGTAAGTTTGATGGGTAGAAGAAAAAATGATGGTGACCCACTACAAGATATGTTAAAAGAAGTATTGACTGGTGGGGATGTGGATTTTGAATATAACAAAGAGATAACTTTATTTACAAATGGATTTATAGATATTTTAAATAAAGAATTATTTAAAAAAGTTGCAGTGGTTGGTGGTGGTATATTTGGTTGTACTACTGCATGGAAACTTGCAAAAGAAGGTTACGATGTAACTTTATATGAAAAAAACAACGATATATTTACTCAAGCATCTAATATCAATCAATACAGATTACATAGAGGTTATCATTATCCAAGAAGTAAAGAAACAGCAATCCAATCTCAATGGGGTGAAACAAGTTTTCTGAAAGAATATAGTGATGCAGTTGTAAATGGAGATGTTGAACATTATTATTGTATTGCATCATTTGGTAGTTTAGTTACTGCAGAACAATACAAAGAGTTTTTAGATGATATGAATTTACACTATGAAGAAAAAAAGGTTGACTTTATAAAAGAAAATGTCGTAGATTTAGTAGTACAAGTTAAAGAGTTTTTATTTGACCCAAATAAATTAAAAGATATTTGTTGGGATAAATTATACGATAACAATGTGGATGTGGTAACTAATAAAGAATTTTTAAATTCTGATGATTATGATTATGTGGTTAATTCTACTTATGCAAATTTAAATCGATTGTTACCCGAAGATAAACAAAAGGATTATCAATTTGAGTTGTGTGAAAAACCAGTTGTTCAATTACCAGAACAATATAAAAATAAAAGTGTTGTTATAATGGATGGGCCGTTTATGTGTATAGACCCATTGGGTGATACAGGTTTGCATGTGATGGGAAATGTGGTTCATGCTATTCATTCTACCAATGTTGGTAAGTTTCCTCAATATGATGAAAAGTTTGATGATTTGTTAAATAACGGTATTGTTAAAAATCCATCAATAACTAACATAGATAAGTTTCTTGATACTGCTAGAAAGTTTTTTAAGGATATGGATGAGATAGAACACATCGGTTCAATGTTTACATTTAGAACTGTATTACCAAACAGAGATAAAGATGATGCAAGACCTACTTTAGTTGAAAAACCTACAGATAATATTTTTAATTTATTTTCTGGTAAAATAGGAACTTGTGTAAATGCAGCAGAAGAATTATTGGAGTATATATAAATGAAAAAATTTAAAGCAGTTAAAGGTAGAAAACATCCTAAAGATAACCTATTACTTTATTATGGTAATCCAGTTGAGTTTAAAGATGTGGCTAAAATGTGTGTATTCTTTATGGAGAATGAAGATAATATATATCCACCAGAGGAAGGATTTGAGGGTGCAGAAAAATTTATAAAATATATTAAAGAAACTTTAAACACAAGAAAACTTCCAAATGATAAAGATTATCAGTTAGGAAAGGAGTTAGTTATAAATGATTAAATTAAATAAGAAATATGTAATTGGAACGCATGTGATGTGGTTTGAAATTGAAATGTATAAAGATTTCATTGATGGAATGGTTAATCTATTAGAAACTGTAGATAATAAAGAAAATGTAACAATTGATTTATGTTTAAACTTATCTGAACATTTAGAAAAAATAGATAAGAGTCAAATAGATGAAAAACAAATAGAAAATAAATTTAAAGTTGGTGTTAAAAGAATACAAAAAATGGGATTCAAAGTTGTTCCAAGAGTACACAAAACAGATGATGGTTTTTATTATCATACAGATTATAGAAGAGATTTGAATTACAATTACTGTAAAAGAGTTGATTATGTGATGTGGGGTGAAACAGATAGTTTCTTTCCAAAAGAAGCATTTGAAGCACTTGAAACATTATCTAAATATACAGATGAACAAAACATACATAGATATATAATGTGTTTTGCAGATAGAAAAATGTGGGATGCAAGTTGGGATGCAACTGTACATATCGATTATGAGAATTTACCTTTTGATAATGATGATATTTTGAATCCAAACTATGCAAAATCAATGATGTCAATTTCAAAAATGAATGCAATAAATTCAAAAATAGAACAATTTGATTTCAGACATATAAACTATCCGAAATTAGATGGTTCGTGTTTAGTTATATCTTCAGATTTAATTAAGTATGGAGTAAATATACCGTCTTGCATGGTGTATAACGATGATGAAGGTTTATCAATAATGTCACAAAAATTATTAGGGCAAAACTATCTACAATTTATTTGTAAGAATTTATTGAAAGTACATGCAAGAAGACATTCAAGAAAAAGATTGTATGTGTTAGATGAGGATAATCCAAATGCATTTGCAAATCAAAAAAATGATAATTTTAAAAAGTATTTACAATTATCAAAAGAAAATATACAAAGTTTAATAAATGGAACTAACAAGTTTTATGAATATACTGATTTTGAAGAATGGGAGATAAAATGAGAGCATTAATAACAGGTATAAATGGGATGGATGGGAGTCATTTAGCCGATTTATTATTAGAAAAAGGGTATGAGGTTTATGGAATGGAACGAAGAACCTCATCACCGAATAGAACTAATACTTCACATCTTGAGGGTAAGATAACATTTGTGAATGGTGATTTAACAGACCAAAATTCTTTGGTGAGATGTTTAAAAGAATCAAATCCAAATGAGGTTTATAATTTAGGAGCAATGTCATTTGTTGGTGAGAGTTGGAACACACCAGAACAAACAGGTGATGTAAATGGTTTAGGTGTGTTAAGAATGTTAGAAGCAATAAGAGAGTATGGAAAAGAAGTTAAGTTTTACCAGGCATCAACATCTGAAATGTTTGGTAGAATGGTAGAGAATCCAGCTACTGAAAATACACCATTTTATCCTCGTTCACCATATGGAGTTGCAAAATTATATGGACATTGGATTACAAAAAACTACAGAGAATCTTATGATATGTTTGCTTGTAGTGGTATATTGTTTAATCACGAATCAGAACGAAGAGGTATTGAGTTTGTAACTCGTAAGATTTCTGATGGTGTTGCAAGAATACATTTAGGATTACAAGATAAAATAATGTTAGGTAATTTAGATTCATATCGTGATTGGGGATATGCACCTGATTATTGTGAAGCAATGTGGTTAATGTTACAACAAGATAAACCAGATGATTATGTTATCGCTACTGGTGAAACACATTCAATTAGAGATTTTATAGATGTGGCATTTCAAGAAATAGGTGTTCTTAATTGGGATAAACATATCGGGCAAGACCCAAGATTTATGAGACCTGCAGAAGTTGATGTACTTCGTGGTGATTCAACAAAAGCACAAACTGAATTAGGTTGGAAACCAAAAACATCATTTAGAGAATTGGTTGAAAAAATGGTTAATAACGATATAAGTTTAATTGGAGAAAGAAATAAATGAAAATATTAATTACAGGTGGAACTGGTTTTCAAGGTTCTAATTTATCAAAAAGTTTACTGAAAGATGGTCACGAGGTAGTTATATTAAACCTACATTCAGAAAAAAATGAAACAAATATAAAAAGATTTGAACTACAAAATGCATATAAAATATGGGGTTCAATAAATGATATGAGAACTATCAAAGATGCAATGGCAGGTGTTGATTTAGTTGTTCATACAGCTGCAAAAATTCATGTCGATGATTCCATAGAAAATCCAACAGATTATTTTGAAACAAATGTTATGGGAACAAATAATGTTTTAGAAGCTGCAAGAAGATTTGATGTACCTGTTATACATGTCTCTACTTGTGAGGTGTATGGATTTCAAGATGAAGATTTATTAGAAACATCACCACTAATGCCAAGGTCACCTTATGCCGCATCTAAAGCAGGTGCAGATAGAATGGCATATTCATACTATACAACTTATGATATGAATATTTGTATTGTTAGACCATTTAATGTATTTGGGCCTGGACAAAAAGATGGTAAGTGTGGTGCTGTTATACCGATTTGGACAACAAATCTTCTTGAAGGAAAAGACATTATGATATATGGTAAGGGAACTCAATCACGAGAATTTATTTACATCGATGATTTGGTATCTGCATATAGAATACTGATAGATAAAATGTTATCAGGCAAAGAGTTAGCAGGAGAGGTTATAAACATAGGTACTGGTGTAGATGTTAAGGTCAATGAGTTAGCAGGACAAATGGTTAAAAAAATTCAAGGACCTTGGATAGAACCAAAAAATCACGATTTCTCTTATCCTAATGAAGATAGAGATAAGAAATTTGAACAAGGTGAAATAATATATGGTAATGCAAGACCTGGTGAGGTGAAAAGATTCATATCAAATTCAGATAAAATGAAATCATTTGGTTGGGAGCCTAAAGTTGATTTAGAAGAAGGTTTAGAAAAGTATATAAATTGGAGAAAATCTTTAAAATGGAATTAAAATTAGCATGGTTAAGTGAGGGTGGATATACAGGTAAAGTTCCAAGAGAACAAACTGCAAATGCAGGTGTGTTATGGGCATGGATGTCTAATTTAGAAGTAGACCACTATCCAATATTAAACTTTGAACACGCACCAACTGATGGCTATGATTACTTGATATTACAAGTTCCAAAAACACCACAAGTTAGAACTGCATTGTTTGAAAAAGATATTGTTAAACAAGCAAGAAGAATAGCCAAGAAGATATTATTCTTCCAAGAAGGGCCTGTTTGGGTATATCAAGATATGCCATTAGAACAACAATTCTGGCATTACAATACATTGGTTGATGTGGATTTGATATTCTGTGAAAATACAACGGATATTCCATACTATAAAGGATTTGTTCCAGGCAAACCAGTAATTAACTTACCTGATTTAATTGTTGATGATACTTTGATTGGAATCGAAAATGTTGAAAAACAAGATAAGGCAATTATAGGTGGAAACTTTTGTAGATGGTATGGTGGGTTTGATTCTTATATCATTGCTCAAGAGTTTGGAGTTCCATTATATGTTCCAACGATGGGCAGAAAAGTTGACGGTGAAGAACAAATACCTGATTTAACTCATTTACCATTTATGCCTTGGAAAGATTGGATGTTTAAATTAGCTGAATTTAAATATGGTATTCATTTAATGCAAACTTATGCAGCAGGTTCTTTTATGATGAATTGTGGTTATCTTGGAATACCTTGTATTGGCTACAATCATACCGATACACAAAGAAATATATTTCCAGATTTATCAATAGACCAAGATGATTTACAGAGAGCAAGATTACTTGCAAACAAATTAGTAAATGATAAAGATTTTTATAAAGAATGTTCAGAAAAGGCAAAAATTAACTTTTATCAACATTCAAGTGAAAATGCTTTTAATAATTGGAAAGAAAACTTTTTTTCAAATATAGATAAATTTATAGGAGAGTGGAGTGAATAAAGAAGAATACAGAAAGTGGTTTCTTGGATTAGTTTGTTCTGATTTATATAAATTACCACTTAAAAACTATTGTGAAATTGGTGAAAAAGATGAAAAACAATTAGAGTTATTTGAAAACGCATTAAATCCAAATATAGTGAAAAATGTACCTAATCTTTTTACACAATTAGAAAAATCTGTGGATGTGTATCATAGTGACCTATCACTTGATTCATTACCAAGTGAATTAGATATTTTATATATAGATACAAAAACACTTATTGATTCTAAACTATTAGGTAAAATTGAAAACATAATGCATGATTTATCTTTATTGTTTGTATTATCAACTTCGACCATCAATGAAATGGTCAAAATAACACAAGAGGGGGGTTCTATACAACCAATCAAAGTATTGAAAGTTCGTATTGATAATAAATGTTTTAATTTATTTGTATTGTCAAAGAATTTTGATGCAATAAATCAATCAGAATACAGAATGGAAAATTTACTTGATTTTGAAAAAAATGAACG
>CEUT01067157.1_pt1 | contig 11802 bp, 14 predicted proteins | sample 531401 | NCBI WGS metagenome assembly CEUT01 (sample SAMEA2622821, study PRJEB7988) | marine metagenome | biome: marine biome (ENVO:00000447); feature: surface water layer (ENVO:00002042); material: "saline water (ENVO:00002010), including plankton (ENVO:xxxxxxxx)" | depth 5 m | reverse complement strand
GGATGGATGATAGATTCCGCAAAAAGTGACGCTTTAGTTGGACAGATTGGCCAACAAGGTGTTGTGAGTTTACAAAATTCAATTGAAAAAACGAATAAGTCTTTATACCTCAATATGGTTGACCATGAAATAGAATTCAAAGAAACAGGAGCAGTAGAAATAAAAGTGAACTACAGAGCATATGTGGAGTCTGCTTTAAAAGGAACTTCTTTAGACGCCCTAGCATCGGTTGAGTTAAGAAAGACATTAGAGAATTCTAGAAAGCTATATAATGATGTTTTGAAGAAAAAACACTGTACCAAGAAAGAATTGACAGACATAAGGCTGCAGCTTTTAGAATTAGAGCGTTTAATTAAGAAGCAAAGCTACCAATCAATCATGAAAAGAATAATTGATTTGGATCTGATGAGATACAAAATAGTTTCTGATAAGTCACGGAAAATTGATCAATTTTTAAAAACAGGGATCTTTACTAGTCCTGTGGAATTTGAAAGTCCAGTAAGCAAGTTTATTGGTGATCAAGGATCCAGTTCTACTAAGGCAAAACTTAGTGAAGTTTCGACTTATAATTTAACAAAAGATTCTTTTAGAGATTTAGATCCATTTAATAACCACAAAACCATAAACTATTTTTTTCTGGGTGATTTGTTGTATGTAATACTGGATTCTCTATATGAACAAGATGGAGTGACTTATCGCGAGAATCTGGAGAATTTTAAATTTATCTTAAGCTCGTTTCAATATGAAGATTTAGTTAGAGACGGGGAAATCAGAACTATCAACCTCGCTAACATTCCAATATCCTCAGAACTGTTTAATGAATGGTACACCACTAAAATAATAAAACCAGAAAGACAATCATATGCTATTATGTATTTTATACGAGATTTGTGTAGTTATTTAGTAAGTGATATTTTGCTTGATGGATGTTTTAGAAGACTAGATGATAATTCTTTAGATTTTACGACCGGCAACTTTATTGGGGTTTCAAGAGATGGTGTTGATCCATTTTCAAGATTTTTAAGAAAAGAAAATCCTGTTATCGATGTTGGAGCTTTATATGGAAAAGGGTTGCCCTTGAACACAAACTTGGGTCATATAAAACAATTGTATAACTATATAACTATTCTTCCGGTAACACCTAGATTGTCCTCGAACCTTAAATTAGGCAAACGTTTTGAGGATGAAAACAAAGGTATATATCACTATCAAATTGGATCCAACACTGGTTTGGTAAAGAGAATAAACTTTTCAAAAACCGACATGCAATATATTCGAGAGGCAAGATATTTTCGAAATGGATATGATGGTTTAATGCAATTAGCTGCTGTTTATAAAGTCAATTTAGATATGATAGGTAATTCTCTATATTATCCGGGAATGGAAGTGTATATTGACCCAAGAAGTATCGGTGGAATGGATTTCAACCCATCTGTTCAAAATTCTATTGCCAATAAGCTAGGATTTGGTGGCTATCATGTTGTTATTAGGGTTAATTCAACAATTCAACCCGGAAGTTTTACAACAACTGTTGAGACACAGTTTGATTATGCTGGAGATGGTCAGCCGTCGTCACAAGTAGTTGGAAAAAATGAAGAAGCCATAGGTAATATAGAAGATCCAGTTTCCATAGAGCAGAAACCCGACAATCCCAATGCGGATTTTTGTGAAAAAGTCTATCAACGAGTTCAATTAGAAGCTATTGATATCAGTGTGGGCCATAAAAGTGTTTTCCCCGAGATTGATGTTAAGGATTTCGACAATGGCTAAATTTAAAGGAAAAAATAAAATAAATTCAGTAATCAAATTAGCATTTGAAAGAAACTCATATGAATTTAAAGCATTTCCCATGAATAATGGACTGGGAGACATACAAATCAAAGATTTAAGTTTTGCTGAAAGAGTTATGTATGGAAGAACAGATACAAATCTTGACGTGGTCCTGCCTATACAACAGTTTATCAAACCGGTTAATGCCGGCAATGATTCTGTTTCATTAATGAATTTTGCTGCTGATGCTTTTAATGACCTAAAAGCAACTTTTCAAAGATGTTTAAATGGCGGTAACATTAGATCGGATGATCCCACACTTAGCGTTATACAGGCTTTTAGGGGCTATCAAAATCCGAAAACAAATTATGAAAATTATATGGAAAATGTTATGCAATCTTATCATAATGTTTTTATAAAAAATACACGTACCAAGATAATAACACCTAAAGATTATGTGGAAGAATTTAAAAATTATATTAAAAGAATGTCACCAGAGTTTCCGGTATCTTTTACTGGTTGGCATAGAAGTAAACATTCGTCCGTTTTCTCTTCGGGCCTAGCCATTGACATTGGAGGCTTACCAATGGATGATGACGAATTAAAAGAGCAAATGATCAATAGTCCAAATTTTGAATTTTATAAAAATGCTGCTTTAAATCATGGTTTCTCCATTGTTAAAAATTCTCCATGGATAATGGTTTGCGATTTAGGATCCCCCGCCTTAACAATATATCATGAAAAGTACAACTTGTCAAGTAGAAAAGATATATTTTCTTTACAATTTGATAAATCTTATATATATGATATAGAATATATTAAATTAATATTATATAATAATTATACTATTTTATATAATAGATATAACTATGAAAAAAGAATAGAAGTATGTAATAGAAAAGTAAATGTCACCAATCTATTCAGAGAAAATCTTAGTTTTGAAAAATTTAATAGTGTCTTTGATGATAGCTACTGGATTGACTTTTATACTATTATGAGGCACTATGAAGAAGGAGAAAGATTTTCAGAAGCAGATAGACGATTATTTTCTAGAAATGGAAGAAAATTAAAAAAAACATTTGACATCCAAAGAGCTATAGGTTATATTAATGAACAGCATAGATCTGTTTATAAATCGAAACCGGGAGGGGTTAACGATATTATAAAAAAACGGATAGCTAAAAAATCAAAATAATTTTACGGAGGACATATGTTATTTCAGATTTTGGATGATAAAAAAGATTGCTTGGGAATTTATTCCGGAAACGATTTTTACTATGGAAACATTAAAGAGTCTTTTTCTAGGACGTGGGATTGGTCTCCACATTTATTAAATAAAGAGTGTGAATATGCTAAAATATATTGTGGTGGACAAACGCTGGATAATGTCTGCCCGGATAATCTCAAAGATCGTTACGAAATATATAAAGACAAAATAAAGGCTTTTATAAAAGCAACATCAATCGCAAAAATTAATATAGAGAATATATGTTTATTCGATTTAATACCAGAAAGGCACCTACTACACTGGTGCCAGATCAAAAATGAAATTTGTGAATATATTTTTAATAATTTCGAAAAACCAAAGAATCACAAATTTCTCTCAGACCTTTCTGAAATGGTGTATGAAATTAAACAGAGACCAGTAAATATTGACAATAATCGATTGTTTTATTACTCTAAAAATGATTTTAAAGCAAAGACACTGTGGGATAAATTTGGTGGTCAAAAACCTTATATATTTTATAATATTTGGGGCACAAAGACAGGTCGCTTATCAACCATGGAGAACACCTTTCCTATATTGAATTTGAAAAAAGAAATCTCTGATATTGTCAAGCCTACAAACAACATGTTCATACAGTTTGACTTCAATGGTGCTGAGATAAGAACTCTGCTTTCGCTCTCTGGAAAAGAACAGCCAAAAGAAGATATACACACTTGGAATCTAGAAAATGTATATAGAGGTATTGGTACCAGAGATAAGGTAAAACAAAGGTTTTTTGCGTGGCTATATAATCCTAATTCAAGAGATCACCTAACAGAGAGATTCTACGATAGGAGGGGGGTCTTAGAAAGATACTACCATGGTGGGGCGGTACACACCCCTATGGGCCGTATCATCTCTTCAGATGATTTTCATGCTTTAAATTATTTATTGCAAAGTGTATCATCTGATAACTGTTTGAAACAAGCGATTAAGCTCAATAGATTTCTTAAGGGTAGAAAATCTTTTGTACATTCAGTGGTCCATGATTCAATAACAATTGACTTCCACCAAGACGATAGAAAAATTGTTTCACAACTACAGGAAATCTTCGAAGACACAGAGTTAGGAATATTCCAATCTTCTATGTATTTTAGTAAGAATTATAAAGATATGGAGAGGGTGTAATGGTTTTAATAGGTTTGGGTACTGCTGGCTGTAATATAGTAGAAAAATTCAATGATAGTTATAAAAAAATAACCATAAACACTGGTTCGAAAATCCCAGAATTTTCCTCACCAGAAGAATACGAGGAACACTTACCGGATCTAAGCGACGTCTTGGATTTCACCGAGGAAGAATGTTGGTTTTTTGTGTGTGGTGCCGGAAAAATTGCCTCGGCTTCTTTACGTGCGCTCGAATATATTAAAGATAAGAAAATAAATATAGTATACATTTATCCGGAAGAGATTCTTTTATCTCCGAAACAAAAAAAGATGAACAGAGTTGTATACAATGTTCTTCAAGAATATACTAGATCCGGATTGTTAAATTCAATGTGGCTGTTTGCGAATGAAGATATATCTAAATTTGTACCGTCACTAACCATGGAGAATATGTGGGATAAAATAAATGAAGCTATTGTTAATGCTTTGGAGAATATTTTCTATTTCAGAAAGACAAATCCTTTCATGGGATCTCACCATGAAGAAAAAGAAATTTCTAGAATAATGACAGTTGAATATGGATCTTTTGAAAATAATGAAAAAAAATTATACTTTCCTCTTGACAACATAACCGAGTCATGCTATATTAATATTGTAAGCGATGAGGAGATGAGAAACAATAATAATTTGATGAATATATTTAAGCAGAAAATTTTGGATGATATAGATAAAAAAATTATATCTTCATTTACAATTTTTAAAACTGAATACGGCGAATCATTTTATTATGCGATTCATTTTACTCATTTCATACAATAAATGGAGGAAAAATGATTGTAATCAATGGAATAGAGATTCCAAGAGATACCAACGCTATCAAACTTGAACCTTCTCCGCAACTTGATAAAGCTGTTGTGGAATATGATAGGGAAAAAGATATTCTCGTTTATCATGTTGATACTTTGATATCATGTTTTGTGGAGCAAGGAATGTCAACAGAAGAAGCATGGGAGTGGTTTGACTATAACACTCTTCGAACAGGAGATTATATTAAAAATTATCCAAATTTTATTTATGAGAAAAAATAAAAAAATACTTGACAAATAATAACAACATGTTATATTATAAATGTACAACAAACGGAGGAAAAATGAAAGTACAAAAATTTTGCCCAACGGCACTTATCTCAATATTATCACACATTAGAGCAGCGCACCACAAAACTCTGATTGAAGCACGAGATCAATATCTATCAACACCGGATCATGAAGTGACATCCGTCACTGTATCATATACAGATCCTCTTGGTTATGGAAACTACGGTAAAACAGATATCGTTTTAGAAGAAGAAAGCGATCAAATAAAAATCACTTACAAGCCATTTAATGAACGTAAGATAGATTTTACCATTACACCACCAAAAGCTGAAGATGAATTTCCAATGATCCACAAAAAAATAGTCATCATAGAACAAATTTAAAAAAATACTTGACAAATTTTCACAACATGTTATATTAATAAAGTAACAAAGGAAAAAAATGATTCTTATCTTTTTATGTACAATGCTCGGATGTTCTGAGTTGGAAAAAGACACATCTGAATGTGAGTGTTCTTGTGAACCAAATTGTGAATGTCAATGCGAAGTAGAAAAAAAATAAAAAAATACTTGACAAATCAATCATAATATGATATAATATATATATACACCAATTGAGAAGTGAAACTCCCAAAAAATCACACTGCGGTTACTGACTATATCCCTTTGAAAAAGTCAAAAAAAAAACTTACTCATAAACATCAAAACGGAGGAAACATGAGCAAAAACGTAACTATCTATACTGGAACTTTCACTAAGTTGAACGGCGAAAAGCGCACTATGAGCTTTATTCGTCAAAGTGATCTTCCCTCTTCAATGGTTAATTCTCAAACCATTAATGAAATGCAACAAAAAACTGGTAGTGAAGTTGTATTTGATACTGATAAGAAGCAATTTCGACAGTTTAATTGGAAAACTGTCCAAGGTAAAGTTACCGAGCGAAACACTACTTTTAGTTTCTAATTGCCTCTACGAGAAATAGTCGGTTTTTTGAAAGTTTCCGAAGAAAAAACTTTCTTTTTTTTCTTGACAACAATAAGAAAAAATGTTATAATATAGATGGGAGCAAGATTGAAACTCTGCTTACCTTAGTCCGAGAGGACAAAAAACATCGTCATAAATAACGGAGAAAATAACATGGCACTTAATATTGAAGCAATGCGACAAAAGCTCGCAAATTCACAGAACAGAACTTCTGGAAATAAAAATGATACAAAATGGAAGCCAAAAGAAGGCGACCAAACAATTCGAATTCTTCCTACAGCGGATGGAGACCCGTTCAAAGAATTTCACTTCCACTATAATGTTGGAAAAAACCCCGGCATTCTATGCCCTAAGAAAAACTATGGTGAAAATTGTCCTATTTGCGACTTTGCCTCTCAACTTTGGAGAGAAGGTGTCGATAATAACAACGATCAATCCAAAAATGCTGCTAAAAAGCTATTCGCTCGTAAGCGATATTACTCCCCAGTAATTATTCGTGGATCTGAAACCGATGGTATTAAGATTTGGGCATATGGTAAAACAGCATATGAAACACTATTGGGATATGTCTTGGACCCAGATTATGGTGATATTACTGATCCCGAAACAGGAACTGACTTAGTATTGACTTATACAGTTCCCGGAACCCCCGGGTCTTTCCCAAAGACCCAATTAAAGCCTCGCCGTCGCCCCTCCGTTCTTTGCGATGATGCCATCGCCTCTTGCGATGAACTTCTAGAGTCTGTCCCAGACATTGAAGCTCAATTCACCAGACATACGTCTGAAGAGATACAAAATATCATGAATGAGTTTCTATCTTCCGATTCCTCCTCCGAGTCGTCTTCTTCTGAGACAACAAAATATAATAAGTCAAAGGTTGATAGTACTTTAGATAAGTTCCTTAGTTAGATGTGGTGAACCGCTATAGCCCCGGCGGTATATAAATTGGGGCTTTCTTTTTGTTCACATCATGTAAATATCAGTGATAAGGTTATCCCTTCATGGTGTGAGCTTTTTTTTTAGACTTTTTTGAATGCTCTTAAATACTAGAGTGTTTGAAAGAATACAAACAAAGGAGAAAGTATTATGTCTAGTAATTATAAATCAGTCACTATAGCTGAATTAATAGAGGATTTTTGTCCCATAAATTTATCAAAAGAAGACTATCAACTGGTTACTTTAAAAAAGGTTTCCGATGACTACAGAACAAAGAAATTATTCTTTGATCCAAGCTATCAAAGAATGTATGGATCGTGGGATAATAATAGGAAAAGAAAATATATTAAAAGTATTTTTATGAAGTGGATTTACACCCCTATTGTTATTTCTGAATTGTCAAAAGAAGCAAAAAACAAGACACCAGAAAACACTAAATTTGCCTGTTTAGACGGACAACATAGGACAAACGCTATTGCTGAGTTCGTTTCTAATAAGTTTGGACTAAACTGTTTAATTGAAATAGATGGTATTGAAAAGAACTATAATAATGTTCTTTTTAAGGATCTTACTCCACGCGAAAGATCGTTGTTTCTTCGAAGAACTGTAGAAGTCCAGATCATCAAACCCAATGATGCAGAAACTACTAAATCAAGACAAACTTTAGCTAAAATATTTTTAGCCATAAATGATGGCGCGCCGCTGAACGCTCAAGAAAAGCGCAATGCTGTACAATGTGACGTTTCCAATTGGTCTCGTGAATGTTATAGTTCCTACAAAGATTGTCTAGCCCCAAAAATGTATAATTCCAGACAATTGAATAGAATGGTATTTCATGAATATGTTATAAAATCATATCTTTTTCTTAAGAATTTTATCGCCATAGAATCAACTGAGAAATTAAGAACCTATATAGATTTGAATACTAAAAGTTTAGATGATGTTTGCGTTACCAATTATCGTATAAATAATTTTATTAGTAGATTTATCAAATCAAATCTACTAGCAGTTATGGAAAATATACTCGAATGTGTTGAGGAGTCTTGGTCAATTATGAATCCAATTGCTATTAAAAGACTAAAACAATCTGAACTTTGGGTCTTAACAATGATCTATTCAATTTTATTTCTAGAGGAAAAGCAGCAGCTAGTTGATATTGGTGAAAACTTTACAAGTTTAGACTTCTGGCACTTTGTACAAGAAACCCATAAGTCTTTAATATCGGAAAGTAAAAAACATGAAGCTAATCTTTATACAAAATTAGAAGATGAGCTTATAACTATAGAAGAATACAAGAAACATAAGTTTTTCCATGACGAAATCAGAACATTTCATCTGGCTGGATCCCAAAAGATATGTTATGCCAAAATTTATGAACATTTAGGCGGTACTGTCTCTGGTTCAATTAAATCTTGGTATACAAAGAAGATGACAAAGATTATAGCATCAGCTTAATCATAGCCCTTTGGAGCATGGCATAAAACTGCTCCTATTTTTTTTACGGAGAATAAATGGCAAAAAAAGTATTACAAATGGCTAATAAAGCCGGTAAGATTGACTTACAAAAAATGCAGAAACTGGTAAATAAAAAAACCGGTTTAAATGTAGCTCACGACTTAAGAGAAGATACTCCTACGGTTGTGAAGGATTGGATTCCAACTGGCTCTCGATGGCTAGACTCAATTATCTGTCGAGGGAAAAGAGCCGGAATTCCAATCGGAAAGATAACTGAAATAGCTGGCCTCTCCGGAGCAGGTAAATCTTTCATGGCAACTCAGATAGCAGCAAATGCTCAGAAAATGGGATTGTTTGTTGTTTATTTTGACGCTGAGTCCGCAATAGATCCTACTTTCTTGGAAACTGCGGGTTGTAATCTTTCCAATCTCCTTTATGTTCAAGCCGTCTCGGTAGAGAAAGTACTGGAGACCATCGAAGAATTGATGGATAGTTACGAGGATCAAAGATTTCTTTTTATATGGGATAGTATCGCTGCTACTTCATCTGAAAAAGATCTTGAGGGGGATTACAACCCCCAATCCTCAATGGCTGTAAAGCCACGAATATTCGCTAAGGCTTTTCCTAAGCTCACAATCCCCTTGGCGGATCAACAGTGTACTCTTCTTTTGGTTAATCAATTGAAGACAAACTTAACAACAAATGTTGCGGAAGCAATGACAACTCCTTTCATAGCACCCGGAGGTAAAGCGATCGAGTATTTTAGTTCTCTTCGTATTTGGCTAACAAAGCGCAAAGCGAGAGCTTCTTTTGTTACTGATGACTCTGGACTGCGTGTAGGATCTGAGGTTAAATGTAAACTTCAAAAGTCTCGTTTTGGGACCGAAGGTCGCGAATGTACATTTAAAATACTCTGGTCTGGCTCTGCTGCCATCCAAGACGAAGAATCTTGGCTTGAAGCTCTTAGGGCTTCTGGTACAAATCGCCTAACTATTGGCGGTGCTTGGTATACTCTAACCGGAACCTCTGGTAAATTATTTAAATTCCAAAAGAAGGAATGGCTAGAAAAGCTAAAAGATGGTGAATTTAAGCAAGCTGTCTTTGACATCATGGATGAAGAGATTGTCAAGAAATTTGTTGACGAAGGAAAAAACTTCGCTGTCGATAAAGACTAAGTTAGTTTTTTCTTTTCCACAGCCCACCCCTAAAAAGGTGGGCTTTTTTATTTGACAAATTTTAAGAATATGTTATATTATATACACAAGGAGGAAATATGAAAGCAGAAAACAATAAAGTGTGGCTTTATCTTGATCAAGCATTAAGAAAGCTGCAAAACGTCACTCATTGGACAACATCAGCCGATGAATGGCATGAAGATATTATAGCGGCTAAAGAATCTATTAAAGAAGCTTTGAAAAAACTGGAGGAAGATAAATGAAATATGAATATATGATAAATAAACGCGGTAAATATGTTGTTCCATGGGCAAAATCCGAAGATGATCGAGAACGTAGAGATAGATGTTTTATAGATAAGTTCGGAGTAAGACCGGTAATTGTGTCACCAGATTTCTGGGAGTATCTGCTGGTCGAGAATGATGTTAAAGTTATTGAAGTGGAGTGTGGATGAGAAAGTTTAAAACTATCTTGATAGATCCACCATGGAATGAAAAAGGTGGTGGAAAAATAAAAAGAGGCGCAGATAAACACTATCCCACTATGAAAACACCAGAGATAATCTGTACAGTTTTACAATCTATTCACTGGAATGAAATTGATGAAAATGCTCACATGTATCTGTGGGCTACAAATAACTTCTTAGAAGACGGTCTGTTTGTGATGAAATCTTTAGGATTCAGATATGTTACAAATATAGTCTGGATTAAGGACAGAATGGGCCTAGGACAGTATGCACGAGGAAAGCACGAAATTCTATTATTTGGCACAAGAGGCAGAAAGCACACTTCGGTTAAAAAACACAATAATTCCTTGACTTCGGTTATAGAGGCAAAGAGAGATAAACACTCCAAGAAGCCGGAAGAGTCTTTTAAGTGGATAGAGGCTAGATCGCATGGTCCTTATTTGGAGCTTTTCTCTAGAAGCAAGAGAGAAGGTTGGGTAGTGTGGGGCAATGAAATCAACAAGGAGGAAAAATGAAAACCAAAAAATGCACAAAATGCGGAATTGAAAAAGAACTTGATTGCTTTTATAAAGATTCCAAAAAAAAAGATGGGCTCCGATATCGGTGCAAATCTTGTTTTAAAACGAACAGTGCCGAGTATTACCAAAACAACAAAGAAAAAAATAAGAAACAATGGGCCGAGTATTACCAAAACAACAAAGAAAAAATTCTTAAACAAAAAGCCGAGTATCGAAAAAACAATAAAGAAAAAATTGCTAAAAAAAGTGCCGAGTATCGAAAAAACAATAAAGAAAGAATAGCCGAGTATATTGCTGAGTATCGAAAAAACAATAAAGAAAAAATTGCTAAACAAAGAGCCGAGTATCGAAAAAACAATAAAGAAAGAATAGCCGAGCATATGGCTGAGTATCACAAGAAAAGAAAATTAGAGCAACCTGCCTGTGTTTATCAAATAATGAACACTGTGAATAATAAAATTTACATCGGACAATCAACCCTAGGAGAAATTCGCTGGTATAGGCACTTGACGAATCTCCGAGGAAATCGCCACCCAAACCACAAAATTCAAGCGGACTTCAACAAATTCGGAGAAGATGCCTTTGAATGGAGCATCATAAAAGAATACCCAAAGGATAAAGACACTTTGTTATTAGAAGAAGCAAAGACTATTGTAAAATACCGGAAGGAAGGAAAAGATCTATACAATTTAACACTAACGATAGATCAAGTGCAACTATTAGAGGAGAATAAATGAAAGTAATGATAATTGACGGTCTCAATATGTTTTTGAGATCATACATAATAATTCCATCAATGGATCCGCGAGGCAATCCAAATGGAGGAACATGGGGCTTCTTGAAGTCCTTGCAAAAAATATGTAAGATGTTCAATCCGGACGAGATCGTTGTATGTTGGGATGGAGTTGGAGGATCGGAAAAGAAACGAACCATCAACAAAAACTATAAACAAGGTCGCAAACCCCTCCGCTTCAATCGGAGAATGATCGAGCTTTCTGTTGAGAAACAAGAAGAAAACAAGGCATACCA
>CEUT01067640.1_pt1 | contig 11804 bp, 17 predicted proteins | sample 531401 | NCBI WGS metagenome assembly CEUT01 (sample SAMEA2622821, study PRJEB7988) | marine metagenome | biome: marine biome (ENVO:00000447); feature: surface water layer (ENVO:00002042); material: "saline water (ENVO:00002010), including plankton (ENVO:xxxxxxxx)" | depth 5 m | reverse complement strand
TCTGAAAGTCAAGCACTAATTTTTGATGAAGGCACTACAATTGAAGCCGCATACAATGTTGCTATTAATGAGGGTTTTGAAGGGATTATGATTAAATCTGCAACTGCTTCGTATAAGGCAGGTAAAAGAAGTGTAGATTGGTTAAAGTATAAACCGCCTAGAATTGAACTTGATGTAGTAATTACTTCTGCAAGATATGGTGAAGGCAAAAGAGCAAATGTATTTGGAACATATGGTATTTCTATATTAGATGGAGATGATTATATTAGTATAGGTAAAGTAGGAACAGGATTATCCGACACTGATTTATGGAGACTAACTAATCAACTGAAAAGAAATGTTGAATCTTTTGATGATGGAAAATTTACATTTTTACCTAGAGTAGTATTAGAAGTATCTGCTGATTTAGTAAGTCAAGATGAGCAAGGTAATTACGGATTAAGATTTCCAAGGGTTAATAAAATACGTGATGATAAATTCCCTAAAGAAATCAATACACTGAATGACGTTATGGAGATGATATAATGATAGAAGAAGGAAAAACAACACTAATAGACAATTGGCCTTATCTTTGTGTAAAAATCGTGGGTAACACGGCGCATTTGAAGAGGGTTGGGGAAGAAACTAGGGGGAGACTCAAGAAAATGTCCGTAAAATTATGCCCTTATTTCGATGAAAATAATGAGTATATTGTTCCTGAACCTCCACCCGTTAATAGAAAGCGTATGGCTCGTTTCCACTTTATGAAGGTAATTAAAGAATGTACAGATATGCCTTTATCCCACGATTTAGCCTATTTTGTTGCTGAATGGTTGGAGACTATAGTTTATAATACTGCGGGTGATGCAGAACATAATGCTAAAGAAAGGGGAGATGAAAGAATAACTGCGGCACATTGGCCGTATGATACTAAAATAGAAAAGCGATGGGGTTATTGGCCTCAAAATAGAGATTACGCTAAAGACTACAAACAATATTTAAAGGAAGGTGGACAGTAATGTATACAAAAGAACAATTAGAAGGAATTTTATTATCTCAAGCAAAATGTGAAATTAACGTATCTAAAGATATAACTGCAAGTATTGGTTATAGGGTTAGATTAAGAACCAATTTTAGGGGAGAACAAGATTATCTAAAAGCAATTGCTCGTTCTCTAAAGCAACATAGTGTAGATAGTAAATTTAAAGAGAAAGAACATCAAGCACGACCAAGACCAATATTAACAATTACAGGTAAAAAGGATTTGTATAATTTATGTAGGTTAATTCCAGAAAATTTACCGAGTAATGTTGATTGGAAAACATTCAAAGAAGCCAGAGAAATAGTGCATGACTTGAAAGGCCATCAAACTTCTGATGGTTTAGATAGAATACTAGAACTCAAAGGTTTGATATAATGGGATTCATCAATAATAAAAATATACAAGCAATGATTGTTGTAGGTAAAAACGAAAATAAGTGTATCGAAAAGGCATTAGAATTTTTACCTAATAATCCAATTGTTGTTTATGCAAATGAATATGATATTTCTGATAACTTTAGTATTCCCCCATCAAGGGGTATTTTAATTAAAGAAGCAAACTACAAACCTAATGTAGATTTGATTATACAATCAATATCTGAATATACAGGTCAAATAGTTTTAACTTCTTCTAATCAGAAAGATGTTCCTAAGAAACTATTTAATATGTTGAAATTAAAAAGAGCAACGGGTTCGGATGAATCTTTGAAGAGTATTGCCCCAAGAAGTAATCCACCTGTTGATTATGATTTGGACATATTCAAATTACTATTTCAGTTCTGTAAAAGTTCTGATAGAGAAGAAGTATTGAAGCAGTTAAATTTGAATCTTCTTCCCCATCAAAAATCATTGTTTGTAACATGGCTATCTAATAATATGAATACTGAGAAACTATTATTCATAGATTCTAATGTTAAATATCAATGGTCTAATAATTACTTTAATGAGTTATTAGCATATTCATTTGATGGTAGATTGTCGGGCAGGGTAAATATGCCTAAGAAAAGTCAGAAGTCTGAGATGCCTTCAATATGTAGAAAACTTAAATTAAGATTTGAAGAGCAACATCTTTTAGATAAATTGTTAGAAGATGATGACTTCGTAAAATATGCAAAAACTAAACTTGATAATAGGCAATGTAGGTTATTGGGTTTAGGAGAAAAAAGAGTTAGAAAAGAAAAGAAGAAAAAAGAAAACATTACTACATTAGATAGGTGGTTATAAGTATGGTAGCAACAATGGAAAGAGCAAAAGAAATAAGAATGATAATAGGTACAATTACATATGAAATCGTTCTTTTATTAGAAAAGGAAAATAGGTATTTGAAGCGAACAGTAATTGCAAAACATTTAATTAATTTGGGTTTAATAGAAAATGAAACAACAGACTGGTCTGTAATTAGAGAAGAAATTGAAACTAACGACTATGGTATTAGATACACAGGAACATTTAGAGGAAGAAGGTATTACTTAGACTCAACTCCCCCTGAAAATCATAATGTTGTTGAAATATCTGATATGGCCTATCAGATTCTCAAAGATAGTCCAAGACAGATGAGAATGACTGAAATAATGGCTAAGTTAGCAGAAAAAGGTAAAGAAGATGGAATAACTATTAAGGTTTTTCCTAGTTACATACAACGTACATTGTATAAAAAATATCCAAATGAATTTATGAGGGGAAGTAAAAGAGGATTTTGGATGCTAAAAGGTACACATGAAATTGACGAAATGTTATTCCCAAAATACTGTAGTAATTGTGGTACGGGATTGAAAGGAAGACCGAATTATTGTTCTAATTGTGGGTTTAGGTTGAAGGTGTAAAATATGGCAGGTAGAAAAGCATGGCTTAAAAATGAAAATTCTCCACAGTATAGACAATTACAATATGCTTTAGAGCAAATGCCAGAAGATTTTACTACTAGCGATATGGTAAAATTTATGAGATATTCTTGGTCATCTGCAGGATTAAAAGGACATAATGGAAGAATACTGAGAGTAATTACTACTGAATCTAGACCAATAGCCGCATTCTTAGCAAGAAATAAAAATGTAAGAGTAGTTGGTTTAGATACTAAACATAGAAAAATATATAGGAGAAATAAAAATGTTATGGACTGAAAAATATAGACCTCAATTTTTGAACGAAATAGTAGGGCAATCATCTTTTGTATTAGATGCAGAACAATGGGTAAAAAACAAATCAATGCCTAATGTTTTATTATTTGGTGTTGCGGGAACAGGTAAAACTGCCGCCGCAGGTGCTTTAGCAAATGAAATGCTAACTGATTATAAGCAGTCAAACTTCTTTGAGATTAATGCTTCTGATGATAGAAAATTAGAATCTGTTAGAACTCAAATTAAAGAAATTGCATCAACATCAAAAATAGGAGATGCACCATTCAAGATTATATTATTAGATGAAATGGATGGGATGACTAAAGATGCCCAAAATGCATTGAAGCGCATTATGGAAAGGTATGCAGATAACTGTAGATTTATCATAACTTGTAATGAAAGGCACAAGATTATCTACCCTTTACAATCAAGATGCGCTAACTACCAGTTTAACAGATTATCTGACGAAAATATAAGGTTTATTTTAGAGCAGATATTATCTCAAGAAAAACAGGAAACTCCCGATATTGTCGAGATGGAGGCATTTATAGGGGGGCTACATGGTGATATTCGCAGGGGAATCACTGAATTACAAGCGTCAATATTCAGTGATAGCCCATTATCAACAGTAACAAAACAAAGCCTTGAACCTTATTCGGAAATTATACAAATGATATTAGAGAATAAACATACAGATGCTCTGGATAAATTACATTCAATGGTATATCAAATTACTGATATGAAAACAATATGTGTTAATTTGCATGACGCAGTATTAGACACAAAAATGACGCACACAAAAAAATTCCAATTGTTAAAGGTGATAGGAGAAGCAGAATGGCGTAGTCGTTCTACAACTCCTAAACTTCTATGCAGTTGGTTAATAGGACAGACACAATAAAAGGTGAGAAAAAATGGAAAATGAAAATATAGAAAGACTGAATAAAGAAGTTATGGCTTCTGCTGAAAAACTCGGATTGAGTTTAGAAGAAGCCAAAGAGAAGGTTGCAGATATCTGCAATCAGAATGGTTTAGATGCATCAAATAATGATGATGCTTTAATCATTCTTAATTTGTGGAGACATTACTTTGCTAGTGTAAAGATGGCTCAACAAAACTCAGACCCTGAAAACCCAACAAATTCTGGTGGCGGTTCGGCTTCGTGGTATAAGAAAGCACTTGGAATGTTTATCTATCTTGAAGATTCAAGAGATATGATGGCTTTACAACATGATAGGTTAAAGAAAGAATTTTGGCTTGATGCTGAAACAACAGTTAAATCTGGAAAGGTAGCATTGGCTACTTTAAATGATGATGAAACTTATACTGTAGTTAGATATAATAAGAATGAAAGGCAAGAAAGAACCGTTGAGGCTCTTCCAGAATCTGCTATGGAATCTGAAAGAGAAGAAAATCAATGGATTATTCCTCTTGATTCAATGGCGGCTTATTCAAGTGGCCCTAATGCTAACTATGGTAAGCCTTTGCCTAAAGAAGAATTTAGAAGAGCAGGTATATTTGTTGGTGAAGTTGATGGTGAATTTGGAAGATATTTCTTCAATTACAAGGGAGAAGCAAGTAAATCTTTTAATCCAAAAACCTTTGAATGGGTGCATTTTATTTGTATAGTTAACAGTAGTGACGCATCTAAGATTCATGGTGTTAAGCAAACAACTCTTGATTCTTTAATGTATAATGATGCATTGGGTGAAGAACATGAAGATTATAGAGATATGTCTCAAGTTAACAAAAAAGGATTATTGATGAAGTATTGTGAAGATAACTATGCTCCAATCATTGATTTGGAAAGAGTACATTCTATGAATGGTAGTAAGCCATATAATGAAAGGTTTGTTTTTACTGATGGTAATGTCGGTACTATGAGCCTATCTGGTGATAGAGGTAGACTAAGTATTTCAGATTTACATAGTTCTTTTGACCCTGAAGCAAATAGTTACTTTGGAACTACTTGTTGGATTCCTTCCCATATTGACGTTGATTTTGGTATATCTTCTGATATTGTTGTAGTAGGTAGGACTTCTCAACAGACTATGGATGATGGAACATTAGGTGCTTGTAGCATAAATGTATTTGGTATATTTGTAGAAAAGTCTAGAGGTAAGCCTGTAGAAGCAATTGAAATTGTTGAAACAGAAGATTGGTGGTGATTTCATAACATTTGAAATAACCCCAGTACAAAAGGAGGGATTAAACGCAACATCGTATTTTATACACGGACAAAGTTTTGCCGTTGAATTTAACGATGTTGAGTTCCTCACTTGGAGAATGAATGACGAAACTGGCCTTTATTGGTTAAAACTTCACATTAATTCCCACAAAGAAATCCGCATAAAAGTGGACTTAAATCAATTAAATGATATCTTATCTACATGGGCAAAATGCAAATATGGAGCGGCAGATGTATTAAGTCTGCCTTATTTTAATGGTGATATAAATGTCGTGGACTACAAACAATGATGATGTAAACGAAGTTAGTTTTGAAGATAGAAAGCAAATGATTCTGAATCAAATTCAGAGAAGAAATGAAAGAGATTCTTCATTCCTTTGTTGTTCTATTACAGGTAATCCTAAAGTTGGTAAAACAGGTCTAGCATTAGATTGCAGAACCGATAAAGAAATAGAAGAAGGCTACAAAATAGCCGTCTTAGATTTTGATAAGGGTGCTGAACCGACTTGGAGTTCTTGTTGGAACAATGATGAGAATATAATTATATTTGAGCCTATTGAACTTAACAAAGATGGCTCTACTAATTGGGAAGAATCAATGAATAATGCTTTAGCATTTGTAACATTCGTTGATGAAATGATTAAATCTGGTGAAAAGGTAAAGGCATTCATTTTAGATGGTGTAGATAAACTGTATGAAGGTGCAGGAGATTTATTACGAAGTCATTTGGCTAAATCAAATAAGAGAACAGGACAAATTATTCTTGAAACTGATTCTATCAAAGTCAATCCTTTGGATTGGAAAATCAGAAATAGGATTAATGATAGAATTTTAGATATGGTTTGTAGTTTAGAAACCAATAGGTTCTTCATTACACATATGAAACCTATCTATGGTGATATCTATAATCCTGTTCCAGTTGGAGAAGTTCCTGATTGGCACAAATCAACACCTGCAAGATTTAATCAGATGTTGCATATTGTAAGAATAAAAGATAAGGGCGTTTCAAAATATGAAGCAACCTTAGACGCAAGTAAAACTAATTCTGATTTAGTGGGAACAACATGGACTATATTTTCTACTAATGGAGAAAATGAATGGTTTGGTATTCCCGAATTAAGGGAAGGTAAAATATGAAAATAACTATTAATAATAAAACACTATTAGATACATTAAATGCAATTTTATTAAAAGGTAAATATCCTGATGGGGCGGGAACAAAAACGAAATCAATTTCTGATATTGCAGTAATGAAGGCTGAAACAAATAGTAGCATTAGTATATTAAATGCAAATGATACGACTGCTTGTAGTCTAACTATCCCTTCTGGGGATAACCTTACAATATCAGATATAGGTTTTTGTTTCTTAGATATACCTAAGATTTCAAGTTATCTTAAAGCATTTAAAGGTAATGTAACAATTACTGTGAGTGATAATATTCACTTAAGTTGTGGAAATAAAACCGCCACTATTTCAAAGGTTATCGAGCATCCTCATTTTGAAATGATAAATATGGTTGCAGGAATTGAATTACCAGAAGACGGGCAAATGCCTACTTTTGGTAAAAACAAAGTAGCCTTTGAGTCGAGAGTAGTAGTAAATTCTGATATATTGATAGATGCGTTTAAGACGTGTGAAGTGTCTAACACTGGAGTCTTCAAACTAGATTCAAATATTGAATCTTTTATTATTAGTAGTCCTTCTATTAATAATGAAAACATTGCAGTTGGTTTAGATACAGTATCAATTGAAGGTGAAGAGGCGACTGTGGAAATCGCAGGGGCATTTAATAATATATTAAGTGGCCCAGTTATATTATATCTGAAAGATGATTTCCCAGTATTAATCATTACTTCTAATGGTAAACTAATAAAAGCACCTAGATATAATCCTAGATGAGATGATACAATGATAATTTCTAATACAAATAATGGTATATATTTTGCTTGGAGAAATGAAAATAAGGAACGGGAGTCTGAAATGGTAACACATTCAGATTACCCACCTTATTTTTATGTTCGTCAAGATTCTTTCAAGCCAGAAAGGATAGTTAAAAATGATAAATGGAATAATAGTAAAGTATATTCTTTAGGATATGAAGAAGGAGATTGGCTAGATTTAGAAGGTAGAAACCTAACTAAAGTAATGTGTAGACATCCTAATGATATTAAAGTAATTGCTAAAGAATTAGTGGATAACTATTCTACTCAAACTTATGAGGCAGATGTGCAATATCATTACAAAGCATCTATTGATAGATTTAAAGAAAATCATCCATACCCTGAATATGAAATGAGAAAATGGTATTGGGATATGGAATGGATGCAAGGTGGAGAACATGATGGAAAAATAACTTGTATTGTTTTCTATGATACCTTTGACGATGAATATACTATTTATGCTTGGTTTCCCAACAATGATTCTCATGTTGCTAATGCTCCTCTAATAGATGGTTTAGACATTAAATTAATAACATTTGATAGTGAAGAAGTCTTACTAAGAACTTTTGTAACTCAATGTGCGGCTAAAGACCCTGATATGTTAATCGCATGGTTTGGTAATAGATTCGATTTACCTCAACTATTAAATCGTTGTGCGGCTAATAATGTAGATGCTAGATTACTGTCTCCTGTTTATGAAGTATCTAATTTTAAATTTGGTTCAACAGAATCTAAATTTAATAGAGATTTCTATGGCCCTAAAGAACAACCAATAAAAGGGAGAATAGTAGTTAGTTTAGATGTAGCATTTGAAAGGCAATGGATTGATTCGCAAAGAGGAACATTACCTACATTATCTCTTGATTATGTTTCTGAAACTATATTAGGTAATAAGAAATTAGTTAGTGAAAAGTTTCCAGAGAAAAATGAGTTCTTTAGAAGAGCATGGTTGGAAGATACAGATACCTATTTAGAATATGCTTTAATAGATGTTGATTTGATTAGGAAGATAGATGAAACTAATAACCTAACAGAAGCAATGATTTCTTTACAAAGAATATTGAAAGCACCTTTTGAAGCGTGTTTTCATGCGACACACATGGCTTCAATTTATTTTACTCGCAATGCTTCTTGGAAAGTATTAACTGGTGGAAATAAATATGAAGGAGATTATGAAGGGGCATTAATTTATAATCCTACTACAGAAGAAACTAATGGATTACATTTTAATGTTGCCGCATTTGATTTCGCAGGTCTATATCCTTCAATGATGATAGCAAGAAATATATCATGGGAAACTAAATCTGCTAAACCAACTGAATTTGCAGTTAATATCCATACTCCTAGAGATTTCTCTCCAGTATCTTCTACTAAGATGTTATATTATAAAACAGACAAACTAGGTTTATTACCTAAGTCTGTAATGGAATTAAAGAAACTTCGTAATGAATATAAAAAGAATATGAAGAATGCCCAGACTAAAGAAGAGTATGCTAAGTGGAATAATAATCAATTAGCAGTAAAAAGATTAATGGCTTCTTTCTATGGTATTATTGGAAATCAAGGTTTTGGATGGGCAGACATTGATATGGCGGCTAGCATTACTGCTAGTTCAAGAGAAGCAATTAGAGAAGCGGCATTTAAGGTGAGAGAATTATGAATGAGGATATTGTTCAAAATATATTAGAAAGTCGCATAGAAGATAAAGAGATAACTAAATGTGAAACTTGTGATAAATACTTTGCATATATACCTCAAAAGAGATTTTGTGATAATTGTATTAAAGAAAGAAGAAGTTCTGATTATAAAAAGTATTATCAGAAGAATAAAGATAGAGTGCTTGCGAATAAGAAAAAGCATTATTACGAAAATCAAGAAGCGCAAATAGAACGAAAGCGTAAATATCGTGAAGCGAATAGAGATAAGATTAAAAAAAGTAATCGTAAACATTATCTAAAAATCAAGGAGAATAAAAAATGAAAGTAGTTTACGGACATACAGATTCAATTTACGTTCAAATTGATTCTCTTGAGAAGGCTCAAGAAACAGTAGATTATCTTAATGAAGAAGTTAGGAAAATATTTCCGAATGTTCTTGGTTTAGAAGAGCACCCTGTTACTCTTGAGTTTGAAAAGTATTTTAAAAGTTTAGGCGTTGGTGCAACTAAGAATAGAAATGCAGGATTAATTACATGGAAAGATGGAGAGTATCTTGATGAAGATGAATTTTTTATGACTGGATTTACGGCTAAAAGAATATCTGAAACTAAGTTAGCCAAAGATGTTCAGATAACTACATTAAAAATGTGGGTTGAAGGTAAAACAAAAAAAGAAATATTAGATTATCTACAAGAAAAATATAATAATGTATTGAATGGTGATATTGATATAAATGAAATCATAAAACGTAGTTCATACAAAGAAGAAAGATTCCATGTGTATTGTACAAATTGTAAACAAACATATCATCTATTTGATGAAAAGCCTTTATCTTCTGGAGAACATCAACATTCTTTTACAGGAGTAACAAAGACAGGCAAATATTGGAAATCAAATGGTAAAAGAGTATCTTTTGGTTCTCAGATTATGGGTGCATATTATTACCATCACTTAACAGGAAAAGAATTAACTGATTCATTTCTATTTCTTAAAATAGAACCTCAAGAGAAAATGATTATACACCCACTAACAGGTAATTATATTCGACCTAATTTTATTGCAGGTCTTGTAGAAAAAGACTTTGAAGGATTTACTCCAGATTGGAAACATTATGCTAATGTAGTAGTAAAAAAGGCAGAACCTATATTTACTGCTATGGGTTGGGATTCTAATGATATTAGCAAAGATTTGACTCAAAGAACATTAGATGAGTGGTGGTAATATGGAAGATGAAAGAATAAAGTTTGTTTGGCTACAAACCAGTGGAACAGGAAGAAGTGATGTAACATTCACCCCTAATTATAGAATAAGCGCAGAAGAATATTTCAATAAAATAACAAGAAACAATCAGGGGAATGTAAAATGAACGGTGGATATATAATTTTAGCATTTGTTTTGGGTGCTATATTTATGATGCTGTTGAAACAATTACAAAATAACTTGCATACACTTTCATCAGTAATGTATGCAAATGAATTAACAGAAGATGAAGCAGAATTATTATTAGATTTTTTAAAGGAAATAACAAAAGGTGATGAAGAATGAAAGAATATACATATCAATGGGATAATCAATTAGACGAACCAATATTAAAGATAAGTAAATCCTCAATGAGTTCATATAATTGGTGTCCAACAAAATACCAATTTCAGTATATTGAAGGTAGGCCAATAGACCAAACAGAAGTAATGCGTAAGGGAACTATCATACATAATAGTCGTGAAGATTGGTTTAATACGGTTGATGTGAAGAAAGCAGAATCTATGGATGAAGACGAACTTAAAGTATATTTTATGAGTCTTTACCCAATTGACGATTATACTGATGTTTATTCAGTTATGGCTTCAAGTGAGGCAAGAAGATTTATCGAAATTAGAAATGAAGATGCTTTAGATACTTTTATTCCTGTTGCTAATGAAGTAAAATTAGATGCAGAATTGTTTATTCCTCAAAACTTAAATCCTAAAGTTCCACTACAAAGAGATTATACAGTCCACTTACAAGGTATCATAGATAGAATGTTTATTGAAAACAATCAATACATTCCTATGGAGTTAAAAACTGGAGTTTGGAAAGATTGGAGAACAACAAGTATGAGAAAAGAAATGGCTTTTTATAAATTATTATTTGATAATTGTCCTGATGAAGATTTAATTTCACATGGATTAGACCCTAATATAGATATTACTCATTGGGGATGGTATTATCCCATTTCTAATTATACTTATGTTGAAGAAGTAAAGAAGTCTAGTACAAATGCAGTAATGAAAGGGATAACAAAATTAATCCATTCCTATGAAAAGTTTAATGATGGCGGTGAAATCTTTGAAGATAAGTTTTATGCAAAAACTTGTATCAATTGTGATTTCTATGGTATTTGTCCTGCGGCTCAAAATGATGGGTGGGTCTAATGAAGTGGAAAGAATATAGACGCAGACTTAAGAAATTTAAAGAAAAGAGGCGAAAAAATGAATAAGATAGAAAAAAGAGTATTGGAAATATTAAAAGAAGGAAATTGGACTTTTGCTCAAATTAGTAATATTAGTATGTTAATAGATAATTTAGCAGGACAAATGTATGATGAATTAGATGCAAAAGCCAAATTGGATTTAGTCTGGAATGATGAAATACAAGATGGTGAATATACAGTTCCTTTTGGTCAAATTTTCTCAGAACAAGTAGAAAGAAATTTAAGAGAAAGAATAGCAGAAATAATAAAAATAGAATTGCAAGATGCAAAAATTAGTTTTAATAAAGAGAGTGATAAGAATGAAGTTTCCGAAAGAAGTGTGGGCAGGAAGTCATCTAAAACACGCACCACAAGTTCCAAGAGAAGTAGTGAAGAACAAGAATGAATTGGTTAATTTTATTAATCTATA
>CEUT01015393.1_pt1 | contig 11834 bp, 15 predicted proteins | sample 531401 | NCBI WGS metagenome assembly CEUT01 (sample SAMEA2622821, study PRJEB7988) | marine metagenome | biome: marine biome (ENVO:00000447); feature: surface water layer (ENVO:00002042); material: "saline water (ENVO:00002010), including plankton (ENVO:xxxxxxxx)" | depth 5 m | reverse complement strand
TTATAATCAGCACCAATGCTGATTTTTCTTATAATTGAAGTCATTATTCTTTATCGTCGCAGTCTTCGCAATCTTCTTCTTTTTCTTCACAACCGCAGTCTTCTTCTTCAGCTGGTTCTTCTTCAGCTGGTTCTTCTACTGCAGGTTCTTCTTTAGCTATTTCTTCCCAAACACCAGTCTTTAAATTTATATTTACAGGACCGTATTTAGCTTCAAGCTCTTTTTTAGTTTCTTCTAACACTTTTAATGCAGACTCGTATCTTTGTAATACTTGTGCTTTTTCTATTTCTAAAGCACCCATGTCAAATACCGCTTTTTGCAAAGCTGTATTTTGTTCATTAATGTTTGTTAGTTCTAAATCTTTAATTTTTCCACTTTTTGCCATTTGATTAAATTTTAATTATTATTACTATTTCTATAGTTACTTGTTAATTTTCACTTTTACTTTTTAAATATACTACTCGCCTTTTCTGTAGTACGTCCGCCGAAATAGGCTAAGACTACCGCCATCATAACTTTCTCAAAAGTATCGTTCCATAATTCATTTATATGAAAAGGTATTGTTTCAACACTATCTAGTATACCTGCAAAAGAAAATACAACAATGCACCACACTAAGACTAACGGACGTACATTTTTAGACATCCAAGAGTCTGACATAGAATCTGCTTGCCATCTTGAAGTAATAGCTTCAATTTCTTTTGTTTGTTGTTCGTAGATTATTTGTTGTAATTTTACTTTATCTTCTGCTGGAGCATCAGCTTTAGTAATAGCTGCAATTGCTTCTTTTGGTGAAGTCACGCCTTGTAATACATTTCCTAATGTAGGATTAATTACAGACGCCGCACCAAACAACAATTGTCCAACGGTTGTATCTTTAAATTTCTTTTTACTCATGATTTTCTATATGCTTCAGCTTCCCAAGGTAAATTTTTAGCACCTTCGTCCATAGTAGCACGTGGATAAACTTTACCTTTCCAATAAACATTATCGTCGTCATAATCTAGATCACCTCTTTTAACCTGATCAATATGAACTTCTTCATGATCAATTACTTGTTGTTGATCTTCAGGTTGAACTTTATCAGAAATTAAAATAGTACCATTTTTATTTCCTTTACCAAGAACACCATCTTCAAGATCTCTAACATATATAGGTGATTGCTTTGTATTAAACGGAGGATTTAACTTAAAAGACATTTTATTTTTTATGAACCAGCTCTATCGTCGATAGGGTTGTATTTCATTAAATCTTTTTTCTCTTGCTTTGCGGATTCGTGACCTTTTTCCATAGGAGATTTCATAAAAAATGAAGAACCTTCTCTTCTTCTTTTTGCGGCTCTACTAGAAGCTGCTCTACTTTTCTGTAAATTTTCTTTTCTTACAAAATCAAATCCTTGAGGATTAGTTATTCCCATTCCGTCAAGAACTCTACTACCTTTAATTTTAGCAGTAGCATAATCACCTATGTTTCTAGCTGTACCCATTAATTTTTCACCAAAAGAATATTCTTTTTTCTTTGCAGGCTTTATAGGCTCTGGTCCTACTTGCATAGGAGATTTCATATCAGCTGGAGATTCGTGACCCATATTGTATGGAGATTTTAATTCAGCTGGACTATGATCCATTTCCATAGGTGTTTTCATCTTAGCTGCAGATTCATGACCCATTTTCATTGGCGTCTTCATATCCATTGGCGTCTTCATATCCATTGGCGTCTTCATTTTAGCCGCTGATTCGTGTCCCATTTTCATTGGTGTTTTCATGTCCATAGGAGTTTTCATATCCATAGGAGTTTTCATTGACATACCTTTATCATGTATATCGTTCTCAAGATAATGTAGTCTCGCTTTGCCGCTTAAGTTTTTATTATAAGCTTCTTTAGCGTCATATCTTTCATCTGCTTTACGAGCTCTCATTCTAGAACTCATATGTTTGTGTATTGGATGCATAATTGTTTTTTTTAATTATTATATAAATGCTGTTATTTTTTCAGCTGTTGTTAACGTGCTAGGCGCGCCTGACGTTGCAGCTGAACCTACCATTACTCTTTGTACTACTAAATCTAATGTTTCGCCTGGAGCAACTCCTTGTACTAAAACATCTTGACCGTCAAGTGTTTTTACAAACACATCACTTTTAGTGTTATTACCTGCTATATTATCACCAACCATAATAATAGCACCTTTTGGATTCGCCTTATTCGCATCGTATATTTTATACTCTTGTGTTGTTGACGGTGCTCCTGTCACAGGAAATATATTAGCAGATAAAACTAATGTATTATTATCTTCAACTTCTAATATTTCTGCAGCTTCAGGTCCTAACCAAGACGTAGTATTCATAGCAGCCATATTATATACTATTTGCCCTCTTTGTACACCTTGATTTGTTATATTACCTTTAGCATCTATAACTTGTACAAAGTTTGCATTAGTATCAACTAGTTTATCATTAGTTAAACTTGTTGTTGTGCCTGATGCTCTTACTGTTGGTCCCGGAATATTAATGTTGTCATTTAATGCTACCGGGATTGCACTAGTATACGAACTTGTGTTAATTATCATGATTTTTTATTTATTTTATTATTCACACTTTCCTGATGTAGGATTATATTTTTGACCTGGAGGACAATTTATTGATCTACCAATTTTCTCTGTTAACCTTGTTTTTTCAGTATCAAACTTATCAAGTCTTTTTTGTTGACGATCACTAAGATTTGCTTTCCCCTTTTTACTTAATTTATCTGATATTCTAGTAGCTCTTTCTAATCTATTCTCATCTGTTTGTGTTTGATCATAAGCACTACTTACAGTATTAAAAAAGTTATCCATGTCTTGTCCATATGAGCTTTTAGTTGGAGTAAAAAACTCAGGATTTTCGTAAGCGTTATTTATTGGACTTTTTTTTTTAGTAGCAGCGTAACCTAACGCGCCACCAACAGCTGTTGAAGCTGGATCAAGTATTGGTCTTCTAATTTCAGCGGTTTTAACTTCAGGTTTTGGAGCTTTTTTTATTTTTGCTACATATTGTTTTCCAGTATTTTGAAATGCTTTAGCGCTTGTAAGAGCTTTTTTAGCTTTTTTACTACCTTTAACAGCTTTATAAGCTTTTATACCTTTATCTATTAAACCTATTAAATTAGCTGGTGAACTTTTTACTGGATCTTTAGCGTTTAATTGATCAGCTGTTTTTTTGCTAATTTCTACTCTAGTCATTTTTCTACATCCAGCTTCTGGATTTTCAGGATCTTTAGGTACATAACCTTTTCTACATCTGAATGTTTTTTTCATCAATTTTTTCTTCTTCAGAGTATCTTGTTTTGCTATTTTAGCTGGACTTTCTGGAGCAGCTTCAATAGCTTTCTTTAAACCTTCAGGTAAATTCTTTTGTTTACCAACTAATTTCTTTTCAGCTGGTGATTTTAACTTAGCAGGAGATTTTTCCTTTAATTTAGCAGGAGACTTTTCCTTTAACTTAGCAGGAGACTTTTCCTTTAACTTAGCAGGAGTTTTTTCTTTTAAATTAGCCGGAGACTCTTTACCTTCTTTCTTTCTATCATGTTTAGCTTGCTCTGCTTTAATTTGGTCTTCTCTTTGTGAAATAGCTTCGTAATCAATTCCACCTTGACCTTCAGTACTTAATCCCATTTGCACTGCTTTTTCAGGATCATTTTTTAAAATACTAATTTCGCTTTTTAATTTTTTAACTTTATCAGCATCATGCATTTTAGCTGGAGAGCCTTTTTTATCTTGAGCTGCTTGCTTCATTGATTCGCTTGTGTTACCATCTTTATCTAAATCTAAAAAGTCTGGCTTAGCTTGTTTAGCTGGTGAACCTTTAGCTCTAGCTTTTTGAGCAGCAGTAGGTCCTGATCCAGCGCCTTTCATTTTCATATTAGCTACTTTACCAGCAATTTTAGTTGCAGCTTCTTTTGACTTACCTTGGTTCATTAGTTTACCTACTAAACTATCGAAGCTATTTAACGGTGAGTTAAAGTTTAGTGGACTTCTACCAAAAGGGTTTTTATTTTGTTTAAATGCCATGATTATCCTCTTTTTGCACGTTGTGTTATTGGACCTGCTTCATAAGGCACAGCCCCTAATTTTAATTTCATACCTAAACGACCTGAGCTACTGCCCTTGCCATGTGGTCTTCCTGCTTGATTTAAAGGTCCGTCCCATATATGAGTTTCCCCTACAATACCAACAGAGTTTTTCTTTGATGCATGTGTATGAGCTTTATCTTCTAACATGCGTAGTGGTGAGTTATATTTTTTCATATTTTAAGTTTAGTTATATAAGCTGTTTATTCCGGTTGCGTCAGGATCAAATGGATTTGGTGGCATCATAGGATTTAAAGCGTTTACATTGCCAAATTGTTCTTCTTGACTTATAAATCCTTTTTGCGCATTTGGATCTATTGGTGTTATTAAATCTGTACCTTCATTTAATTCACCTGTTCCTCCGGGTTGTATTTGTTGTCTATTTATTGCGTTAGGCATTAATGGTTGTAAAAGATTAGAGCTTGTTGTAGAAGCCGCGTTAGGATCTTGTCCTGCCATAACACCTACATTTGTTTGAGGTCCTACATCTATTGTTTCTGCTTGAGGCGCTGTAGAACTACCTTTTCTTTTTTTAAGCTCTGCCATTAAAGCGTCATATCTATTTCTAGATTTATCTAATTTTCTAGCTATTGCACCTAGTACAGATCTACCAGCTAAATCACCACCCATAGTAGAGCTTCTTCCAAATAATCTACTTACAGCATTAGGTGTATTATCAAATCCAAAACCACCTCTTCTTTTTTTAAGTTTTTTTCTTAATCTGTTAGCTTCAACCATTAATTGAGTAGTATTCATTGAACTAAAATCAGACATATTATCTTGCTTTATCTTTGTTTACATTATACATTGCTTGATACATTACTTTATCCATGTAACTGTTACTAGCAACTATTTTATTTCTTCTTTCACTCATAGGTATGTCATCTAAACCAAGCATTATTCTATATATTCTACTAATAAGTTGTTTACCTTTAAATGAAATTTGATATATATTATATTTTTGTGTAGTTCTATTCCTATATCTCCACACTTTTATCCAATCATTTTGTATTAACTTATTCCACCTACGATTATTCCAACTATAAGTATAAACACCAGCTTCAAAATCTTTTTTTGTAAATAAATCTATACAGTCTAAATAAATAATTAGTTCTAACTCAGCATCAGTTAAGCCGTTGTTTTTACAAGCCCACTTTCGTATTATACGGTAATGTTTTAACAAGTTTAAATCTTTAAGATCTCTTGCTTCTAGCTTTTTCATAAAACAACGACCACGTTATCTTGTTTGATTACGTGATAAGGTTCTTTATCTATTTCTATTTTATGCGCAGCTGCTTTATCAAAATATATTAAATCTTTTTCTTTGACATGTTTAACATCAAAACCTATTTTAATAACTTCAGCTTTTTGAAACCTAATATCTTCTCTTTGTTTTTCACTAAGTATTAAACCACCTTTAGTAGTTTTATTAGGTTTTTCTATTTTCTTTATAACTAAATTATTTCCTATCGCCCTCATGTAATCTAATATTATTAATTATACAATCAGTTGATAATATAGTTGTTGCTACAGAAGCCGCATTTGTTAGCGCGCTTTTAGTAACTAACAATGGATCAATAATACCTTCTTTTATCATTTGTACCATATTTCCTGTAACTACATCTATACCGTGACCTTCTAAAACTATCGGTATATCATTTTTTATTCCAGCATTATTTAGTATTGTATTAAAAGGATATTGTATTGCTTTTAATAAAATTTTTTCACCGGTATTTTGGTGTTTAATATGTGAAGAAGCATTTAATAAAGCAACTCCACCTCCAGCAATTATACCTTCTTTTATAGCGGCTCTAGTAGCACAGATAGCGTCTTCGACTCTATCACTTTTTTCTTTTAATTCTATTTCTGAATTAGCACCTACTTTGACAACGGCTACTTTAGCAGCTAATAACGCTAGTCTTTTTTCATATGCCATTTTTAATCCTGGAAGTTTTTCTTTTTCTTGTTTTAATTTTAATTCTTTAATTAAATCTTCAACTTCTACAGGAGTTTTATCAACTTGTATTATAGTATTGTCTTTGCTACTAACTATTTTTTTAGCTTGACCTAAATGTTCGTGATGTATTAAATCCATATCATCACCTAAATCTTCATTTATAACAGTTGCGCTTGTCATTAATGCTATGTCATTAAGTTTTTCTTTTTTAGTAAAACCATATGTTGGCGCATCTACAATACAAACTTTTATATTTCCTTTCATTTTATTCATTGCTAAAGCTGCTAAAACCTGTGGTTCAACATCAGCAATAATAAATAATGATTTATTGTTTTTTATAACATACTCTAATATACCTTGTATTTTACGTATGTTTTCTATTTTTGATTCAACTATAAGAACTAAAGGGTTTTTTAATTCAGCTGTACCTTTTACTTGATCTGTTACAAAGTGTAAACTTTTTAACGGTTGGTCATATTGCATACCATCTATGATCTTTACTGAGGATTCTAAGTTTTTAGATTCTTCCATGATTACCATACCTGTTTTACCTACATCTTTAAATGCTCCACCAATTAGTTTACCTAATTCTTGGTCATTATTAGCAGATATTGTAGCAACTTGATTAATCATATTGCCTTCAACTGGTGTGCTATTCTTTTCTAAATATTTTACAACTTTTTTTACAGCTGAATTAATACCCTGTTTTAACTCTCTAGTATTAATATTTTCTTTAACAGCTTCTTTTATTATAGCTTCTGCTAATACTGTCGCGGTTGTTGTACCGTCTCCTGCTTCTTCTACAGTTTTTCTAGCTGCTTCTTTTAATAATGTTGCTCCCATGTTTTCAACAGCATCGAATAGTACTATTGAATTAGCAACTGTTACACCATCTTTGGTGATTATTGGTTTACCTTGATCATCTTCCAGGATAACACACTTGCCGCTAGCTCCTAATGTGGAGCTAACAGCTTTAGTGAGTTTTTCTATCCCTTTAAATATTTGATCTTTTGCATCTTGACCGAAGTTAAGATGTTTCACAAGTTTATCGGACATAATTTAATTGTATTTAATTTTATTTAAAGGTTTTCACGACTTTAGGACCATTTAAGAACTCTATTTTTTTAGCGTAATGAGCAATTGATGAATCAATAGCTTGTTCTGCTCCTTCAAGAGTTTCTCTTCTGGTTACGTCGATCCAAGTATCTTCGTCTTTTGGACTCTGGTACTCGGTTTGGTAGAAACCATTTGCTAATTGAGTTATCCTCCAGTTTTTCTTTTCTGCAAGATGTTTCCATAAGTTAATAGTTTCTTTGGTTAATTGTGGTTGACTATTCCACGTTCTAGTCGAATAATAAAACGTCATTTGGTTTGGGTTTTAATTGGTTAATAAAAATTGTTTTATGCTACTGAAGCCCAAACAATAGCCACATCGTCATCATTTACGATAGGTTGTGTTTGTTTAGCAATAAATGCAGCACCAGATCCTGACGCATCACTTTGCTTAGCATAAGTACTTGCTTGAACTGCAGGTGGAAAATCAGCTACCCACTCACCATCAGCGCTTGGATATACTGGTAAGTTCCAAGGCATTTGATACGCGTTTAAAATAGCGTTCCAAAATCCTTTTTCTACGTTTGCTACAGAAGTAGCAGAACCGTTGCCAAATCCTTTTCCAGCACCAGCTTCAGAAGTAATTACTAAAGTAGCAGTAGACTTGTAAGTTAAAGTTACTGTTGAAGCGTTACCACCGTTTGCAGCACCTTTTACTTTTACAACATCTTCTACGTTGATTGGAGTAATAGCTCCACCAACTTTTAAATTAATAAATTTTACCATTGTGTTATATTTATATATTATGGTTTACTCTTCTATTGGATATATATCTACGGTAAACCAAATATTAGATATATATCTCTATATATTATTACTTATAATAAGTATATTTTACTTTATAATTATTATGTAATTGATGTAATCACGCCTTTGTCTACGGATATAGTCTTTGCTTTTTTGCTAGCATCTCTAAATGTGCCTGACGCGCCTTTAGTAGAACTAGTACCCATAAAATCTTTTATAAAAGCATGGAGTTCTTCTACATCTTGTCTTAAATCTTCTATTTGTTTTAATAAAATCCTATTGCTTTGATATAAAGCCTCGTCGTTATAAATTTGAGATATGTCTGTTATACCTTCTAAATCATCAAATTTTTCTGATGGTATAGCTACAATTCCAGTTGCTCTCTGTTGGGCATCTATGCCTGAAGCACCTCTTTCATATAGCTTTTTGTTTCTTGTACTACTACCTATTGTTGCCATTATATATCGTAACTTGTTAATTCCATTATTATTGTAGCTGTTGCTCCTCTCCAATACTTACCACCAGCGCTTTTTTGATAAGCAAACTGTAATCTATCACCTTTTGCAAATGTAGTACCTGGCGCATATTCTACATAACTACCATCGCTAGTTCCGTTAGAAGGAGTTAATTCACCAGATGTTGCAGCTGCGATACCATTTTTTTGAACTCGTATCTGTGTTGTAAAACTACTACTCATTGATCCGTCAACATGCATGATCATTATACTTACTACTTTACCTACTGCAGGAGCTGCAAAAAAGTTATAATATTCATTAGATGTTCCGTCACTATTGTTATTAAAAGGCATATATATGTAAGATGTAGTTGAAAGATCATCTTGCCAGTTACTATTTATTACAAAAGGTATGTCTCTTTGAAGAACATCACCAGTAACTGATAAATCTCCATTTACAGTAATACCGCCGTTGATATTAGTAAAAAGTTTACTACTACCATTGACATGAATTTCAACACCAGCATCACCATCTATTATTATGCTTTCATTACTAGAACTTTCTATTAATAAATCATCTTTACCATTGTCACCTATAAAATGACTATCACCAACGGTAATACTCCCGGTTACAGTAATGTCTTGTAAAAATTGTACTGACATTTAATTTAATTTTTATTTATTAGTTTGCAACACTGTATAATAAAGCTCTGTAATCACTATCAGTGATAGATCCTTTGAACTTAATTACTACTGTTGTAGCTGTTCTTTCTACTTCAGTAAATACTGTTGCATAGCTACTAGTATCTTGTACTTCAGCCATAACAGCTCTACCATCTGTAGTTGCTCCAAATACTGTTGCTGTAGTAATAGTGTATAAAGTAAATCCACCAGAAGTAGACTTAACAACACCACCTGTTGCATCTGCTAATACTACTGTAGCACCACCAGTTGAACCATCTGTATTAGATACTGTAGCAGTACCACTTGAGTAACTAACATCAATACCAGCGCCACCAGCTACAATTACAATACCTTTATTAGAAGCGGTTGAATTTTCACCAGAAACTGTTGCTGTACCAGAAGCATAACTAACATCTATACCTTCTCCTGGAGCAACAATAACAATACCTTTGTTTGTTGATGTAGAATCTTCACCACTAAAACTAATCGTTGCATTAGATGCTTGATTTAATGTAAACGAACCGCCTCCGTTTAAACCTTCACCAGCACTTAATGTAATAGTTGAATTGTTTACTGAAGCACCAGTTGCTAAACCAAGATCAGATATTACTTCTGCCCACGTTATACGCTTAGCTTGATCTTTACCAGTTTCAGATACATCTAATATAACAGCTTCATCACTACTGCTTAATGTAGCTCCCATATCTGTTAATTCAGACATATCAACATCTACTTGTATGTTACCAGTAGTTGTTACAGGATTAGTACCTGATGAATCTATTAAATAACCATCTGTAATACCAACTGATTCCACAGTACCTGTATTAGTTGTTGCAGAAGTAGCAATTGTAAGTTGAGTAGCATTGGTTCTTGTAACAGTAATATTAGTACCACCTCTTAATTGAACTTGATCATCACTACCAGAACTAGGTTTTAATGTAAGGAATGGATCACTGTTTGAACCACTATTTTGAGAACATAAGAAATCGTATTCAGTATTAGTATCAGTTGGAGTTGCCCATTGATTATCACCTCGTAAGAAATTTGATGAACTTGGAGAACCACTTGCAGATAAATCTACACTACCAAGCGTAACTGCTCCTCTAGCGTTTGTATTTGTTGTTCCAAACGAAACGAACGTACCGTTAGAATTAGTAAGATTAACAACACCTTCATCACCTTGAACAATAGTCCAATCATTAATATCTGATGTACCAGCGGCTGCATTTAGTTTTGCTATTACAGAATCACCAACTGTTAATGGAGCTGAAGCATCACCATAAAAATCACCAGCAGTAGTAACAATATACATGTCGCCAACTTGAACTGCAACTCTTGAACCACCTGATGTAAGATTATCCACAGTACCATCAATAGCACCAGTGTTTGCGTTAAATCCGCCTTTAAACTCAACAAGTCCTGTTACAGCACTATCAACATATGCTTTTGTAGCAGCATCTTGAGCAGCTGTTGGATCAGCTAGATTATCAATTTGATTACCACCCATGCTAATATTACCTTCTGCAGCGCCAAATTGATTAAGATGTATATCTACTGGAGCAATTTTAGCATTACCAGTAGCATTACTATCATAAAATGCTATTTCATCATTAGCACCATCTATTGTAGAATTTGTAGTTAATTCACCAAGATCAAGTTTTACTGTAACAGTTCTACTTGATTCAGTAACATCAATACCAGCATTAACACCTGTACCAGAACCATTTATTGTAACAGTCTGACCTGAACTTACTGTTGAAGAACCAGAGTCTCCAGCAACTGTCCATGTATATGTACCAGCGCCGATATATGTTTTTAACTGAGATAATGTACCTCTTTTAACAGCTGTTGATGCTGTAGATCCTACATCTTCAAATATAAACTCATCACTATCAACTAATGTAACACTAGTTCCATCATTAGCATCGTTAACAACACCAGAAGATGAATAATCAACTGCTACATCATTAGAACCTACCTTTATACCTGCTCCTGCTCCAACGTTTAAGGTAACAGAACCAGAACTACCACCACCTGTTAAACCGTTACCCGCGCTAACGTTTGTAATATCACCTTGTGGTGCAGCAGCTACAAGATTTGCAACAGTAATAGATTTGTTTGTAGTTGAACTTAAATCATAAATTATAAGTTCATCAGTTTGTGCTGGTGTAGTACCTAAATTTGTTTGACCAATAATATTTAAACCAACTTCAGGCACTGGACCTGTTCCGTTTACTACTTCAATACCTAATTGATCATTGTCAGTAGAAGCTTCAACAGCTGTAATATCTCCTTGAGGAGCCAAAGCTAATATATTTGTAATAGTAGCTTTTTTAATTGTGTTATCATCAGAATCAGAGAACCACATTGTATCTGCGCCTGCTGGAGTAGTAGCTGTTGCAGCTAAAATTGCGTTATCAGTACCTACATAATCAATACCTACACTTCCTGAAGCTACAGATATACCTGTTCCTTCACCAACTGTAAGTGTTGCTGATGTATTTCCTGATTGGTTTGCTGTAAATGTAAAATTACTACCTGATAAACCGTTTCCAGCGGTTATAGATAATGTACCGTTTCCAGGTGTTGATGCAGATAGTGCAATCCACGAACCTCCTTCACCATATTTTACTACGTTATTTGTTGTATCATAATAAAGCTGACCGTCTATTGGCGTTCCAGCTGCTACGTCACCTGTTTGATTTTCTAATACTGGTTGTATTATCTCATTTTTATTAAAGGAAACGTCATTTAAAAAATTTATTGCCATTTTGT
>CEUT01005199.1_pt1 | contig 11868 bp, 18 predicted proteins | sample 531401 | NCBI WGS metagenome assembly CEUT01 (sample SAMEA2622821, study PRJEB7988) | marine metagenome | biome: marine biome (ENVO:00000447); feature: surface water layer (ENVO:00002042); material: "saline water (ENVO:00002010), including plankton (ENVO:xxxxxxxx)" | depth 5 m | reverse complement strand
TACAACTAAACACAGTTATTTTAACGAAAAAATAAGATGGATTTATTAAAATTAGAAGAAGATATTAGCGAAAGACTAATGATTGAATTAGGAGATGAATTACGCACAGAGTATTTGACTTTTGCAACTACGTTTGTAATGGAAGAAATTAAAAAGCACTTGGAAGTTAAAAATAATGGTGTTTTAGATGATGTTATGGTTTGCGAAGATTGTAATAACATTGGAGAAGAAAGTAAAAAACTTGGAAAGGTTTTATGTGATAATTGTTTTGATATAGCAATTAGTAAACTATAACGCTAAATGTAAAAAGCGTTTTTAATGATTTTTAAATAATGTTATAAACTGAAAAATTATGAACTCACAGGATAGACAGATTATTAGATTAATGGCTTGGGAACGAGCAAAAGGAGAATTAAAAAGTATGTTGCAAACTCACGTAGGAGAGAAATAGCAATTCGATAGACTAAACCAAGCCATAACCGACTTTATTAAAGATGTTGAAGACAACGGAAAGCACGAATAATTTTATTGTTTATAACGCATTGTGTATGGTGCGTATGCCGATAGGCTATGCAATATACACGTTGTTAGCACCAGTACGGTTTGTTTAGTACGAATTTTAATTTTGGAATATTTATATATAAAGTAAAACATTATGAGTAAGGAAATACGAGAAATGATAGATAAAGTAAAATCATTCAACACGTTTGTAAAATCATTCAACACGTTTGTAAATGAAAATGTGAAGAATATTGTATATAATAAATCTGTTGATGAAGATAGAACAACAATAACAGCGTATATAAACAATAATAAAGTTGGTTCATTATCAATGGAAATTTTATTTGATGCTTACCAATATGAATTTGAAGATGTATTTGATGAAGAAACTTTTGATGAAATATATCCTGATAGTGAAATTGTTAAAATTGAACACATTGAAGTTGATGACAATTATAAAAATTCTGGGATTGGTTCTGAATTAATGAAACGTGGAATGGAATTGATGAAAAACAATGGTTATAATCAATTTTACTTAAATGCTTCACCAATGGGTTTTAAAGGATTAGTAACTATGGATTTGGTAGAATTTTATAAGAAGTTCGGATTTAAGGAATTGCTGAATCAAGGTCATAATGTTTTAATGGGTGTGGTATTTTAATCGAAGCACTTCCGTAGTATTGGTGCTAACAACCATGTAACGACACCTTTACAGAACCAATATGAACTCAGTATCAGTAACTTACACTTATGTTTATGAATTAGATTTTGCTCCAGAGTATGTCTTTACTAAATGTAAAAAGTGTATAAATTCTAAAAGAAATAAAGAACTAAAACAAGTACTAAAGAATGCTTGTATAGGATATAATATCAGAGGTAAATTCTATTCATTAACTAAACTAAGAAAACATCTAGTTAAACCTAAACAAATAGATTTACCATTCTAATTAACCTAATTAGTTTTGGTAGTTAAGAATATTTTACTTATATTTAATAAAAAATAAATTAAGATGGAGGAAGAAATATTTGAATCACAAAGAGAAAAATTATTAAGTGACCTAATATTAAGTGATGTAGGTACTTATAGAAGAATAGGTGTACTTAAGGGTGAAGGATTCCTAAAAGAACCACCACACTATTATCTGGACCTTAAAGAAATATATGGACAACTATCAACTAAAAACATAAAGAAATTATTAGAGATAAAACCTAAACTGGAACTTAAAGATTGTAGAAAATAATAAATTATATAATATGAAAACACCAGAAAATCTCTACTACACAAATGAACACGAATGGGTTCAAGTTAATGGCGATATAGCAACGGTTGGAGTTACAGACTTCGCACAATCAGCACTAGGTGATATAGTATACGTTGAAGTGGAAACTCTAGATGAAGAACTTGACGCTGATGAAGTATTCGGGACAATAGAAGCCGTTAAAACCGTTTCAGACCTATTTCAACCAGTCACAGGTACAATATTCGAAGTAAATGAAAACCTGGAAGATGACCCAGAACTAATCAATAACGACCCCTACGGTGATGGGTGGATTGTTAAAATAAAAATGTCAGACACATCAGAATTAAATAACCTAATTTCACCAGAAGAATATAAAAACTTAACAGAATAAAATTATGATTCATAAATTATTCACAAAAAATAACGGACTTTATAAAATTAGAAAAAATATGAACTTTTCTGGGTTTTGGTTCTTTAAAGTCTTTTTCAAAACCCAAAAACCATTCCAGGTAGGTGTAATAATGGATAAATCATGTGAAGTACAAACACTAGGAGTGCAAAAGATATTCGGTATAGGTGACCTATTTCACCATAAAAACTCAGATAGATATGGCTTTATATATGAAGGTAATCATAAATTCGGAATATATTCTTACCAATATAGAGATGGGAAATTAATACCATGGGAAAAACTAGGTACAGTAAAGACTGAAGAACCATTCTTTATTGTATTTGATGACAATAGTAAATATAAAATAGGTAGATACCTATACCCATACTTTGAACAAGATGGTGACGATGAAAAAGGTGCGCCTCATGATATGAAAATAAGACTATATTTTACACCAGTCGACAAGTCTGTACATGCACAAGTGTTTAATATGTAATTTTTATAAATATTAATATATTTATATAATAAAATACAGTATTATGAATTTATTTGAAGGTGGTATTAAATTAACTAGAGCAGAAGTAGGTAAAAATAAAACAAAAATTATAAAAATAGGTGGTGACGTATACCCATATAAGGATATACTAAAAAAATATGGAGCCTATTGGAATAAATTCAATAAATTCTGGTTCTTCTGGGCAAATAAAGAAAGCGAGGAATCTATAATAGAAAAAAGAATTAAACCAGCTATTGCCGAAATTAAAAAAACTCACGAAACATTTATCCAAGAAATAGATGATATAATAAACGCTATAAAGGATGGGGGTGAAGCACCACCTCAAGATGAAATAAAAATATCACCAGAAAAAAAAGCTAATATAGAAGAAAAATTAGAAGAATTTAAAAAAATGCTCGTTAATATTGAAGATGATGAGGATTTCAAAAATATAATGAAACAAATTATTACCATTAAATCTGCACAAGGGCAAACATTTACGCTAGGTAATTCACTATTAATATTCTTACAAAATAAAAACGCAGGCATTGTTAACTCAATGTCTAACTGGTTTAAATTCTATGAAAGAAAGGTTAAAAACAAAAACAACCCCCTTTTAATATATGCACCAACAAAAGGTACTAAAATTAAAAAATCTAAGGAAGATAAAGAAAAAATAGTTAATAAGTACTACAAGAAAATAAATAAAAAACCAGGTGACAAATTAACACCAAACGAAGGTATTGAACTTAAAGAATTAAAAAGAGATTTAATTCTTGGGATTGATTATGACCTAGTACCAGTATACTCAGAACATGATACGGTTCAAATGCCAGGTACTGAAGATTTTGTTAAAAAAGCTAAGGACGCTCAAAAAGATGTTAAATGGTTCGAAGAAAATGCTATTTCTGACGAGGTGAGACCAGTATACACTGGGTTGATAGATTTCGCCGAAGGCGAAGGAATCGAAGTCGGACTAGTTGACGACTTGGGAGGCGCAAGAGGTGTTAGTAAATCAGGTAAAATTGAAATACTAAAAAATGAAGGTAATGACGTAGGTCTTACCAAAACACTTGCTCACGAAATTATTCACGAACTACTACACCAGAAATATTTAAAAAATAAGGGGGGTAAATCTGGAAAATTTAACATAGGGAGAGGACTTAGTACTGGAGCCATTGAACAACAAGCAGAATTATCAGCATGGATATTTATGCATGCATTTGGTTTTGATGTTAAAACCACTTCATTAAACTACACCGTTATGTGGGGGGGTGATAAAGACAACATGATAAAAGTGTTTCAAACTGTTTCTACAGCTGTTAACTATCTAATAGACCAAGTTAGTAAGAAAATTAAAGCAAATAAAGAACTTAAAGAAGGTAATGGTGGCTCTATTAGCAACCCTTCAAAAACATCACCAGAAGAAATCGCTAAACTTCTTGGGGTAAGTTCAGAATTTAATAAACTTAAAAATAATTCTAAACAATCTTCAGAGGAAGACATACAAGAACTTCAAGAAAGAATTGTTAGAAAATTAATGAAAAGAATATAATATAATATATTATCACTAACGATTGGTGGACCTCTTTGAGGTCCATTTTTTTTGAAAAAATTTTTTTTATAAACGAAAATTAACTTATATTTATATATAGATGAAACACTTAATCAAAAAATTGCTTAGAGAAGGACTGCTAAATGAAAAATATGAATTAGTAGCTTATCATGACGATGTTGATTTATCTGAGTTTGATATTGATGAATATGAAGCTGCAGATGAAGCTGAAAAAATAGCTAAAGACGGAGGGGTTACCATACTTAGAGATAAAGAACTTAACGGACTGCTAATAGATACAAATAATAATAGAGTTATTGGTGCTATTTGGTTTAGTAATGATAATGAAAACTTTTCATTTGATATAGCAATAGATTCTGGGTATCAAAATATGGGGTTATCACACAAACTAATTCAAGCTGCCATTGACGAGTTTAATTTTAGAAAAGACATGTATGGTGATGAATTTAAAATGGAGGTAGATGTTATAAACCCAAAGTTAGCCAAAATATTAGCAAACAAATATGGGTTTTATAAGGTTGCTGATATATCACAAGACAGAATATTAATGTCATTAGACGAATCAACAAACCAAACTAATACATGTGATGCCGTAGGTTTACGGGGGAGTTAGATATAAGTAATATTAAAAATAAAATATTTAAGGCGTAATGAAACACTTAATCAAAAAATTGCTTAGAGAAGGGTTGTTGGGTGAAATAACCAAAGAAGGGTTTAACTCAAAACTATATCATGGGGGCGTTATACCAGGTATATGGAAATTGGAAGATTTTTTAAGTAAGAACAACTTATCATCAGATAAGGTTGAGATTAATAACTTTTTCCAAAAATATATCCAATCTAGGGTACAAGATGGTTTCTATTGGTTTACAGATGATATATCTACAGGTAGAGAATTTGCTGGTCTTAAATCTGATAAGAGCGGTGGAGGACTACTCTTTTTAGTTGAAGCTGAATCATACGCAAAAAATACATTTAAAACAACATGGGATGAGATGGAAGAAATGATTTATGAACTTGATTTGAATCATTTTGCAGACCTAGCACCATACCTTAAACAAAATACAAATTACGATTCTTGGTTCACTGATATGAAAATTATGAATCAACCATATAATGATGTTTGTTTGTTTGATAAAAGCCTATTTAAAGTAACCAACGTTATATTTGGTAATGACGTTTACAATATAACACCCACTGATAAATCATTGTGGAAATAAAAACAATTAATACATGAAAAAATTAATCAAAAAATTGCTTAGAGAAGGGTTGTTGGATGAAGCAGCAATTACTAGCCTTGCAGGGATTGGTTTTTTTGCAAATGAATCTGAATCTGTTTTAGGGTTATACAAATCTGAAGACATGAAAAAAGGTCTTGAGAATTATGATGCTGATGAAATAAATGAAGCTGTTATTGGAGCCGTTGAATTGAGATATAACGAATCACTCCAAACTTATGAGATTAATTCGATTTATGCCGACAAAGGTTATGGTCCATTATTATATCTTATTGCAATGACTAAATCACCAGAGGGTTTGATTCCATCAAGAACAAGCCAAGTATCTAAATCAGCAAAATCTGTATGGGAACAATTCTATTCAGGTAAAGGACAAGGTTCTGTAACATTCGAACCAATTAAAGCTGGTCGTCATCAAGAGGACTATATGAATCAGAAGTATTTTATTAAAAACCCTATAGACCTAAATAAAGCAGAATCAGTAACCAAGGACATTTTAAAGAATGACAAATATGGTGAAAAACTTTCCATGCTTGAAGAAGCTATTGATGGTAGGTTAAGACAAGAAATGAGAGATATATATTAATTATGAAACACTTAATCAAAAAATTGCTTAGAGAAGGACTTGAGACTACTACATTAAGTAAAGAAGAGTTCTTTAAACAAAATAATATCGACCCAGAAGAATTATCCTATATGGGTAGTGGTGACTTTGGCGAGGCACACTCAATAGGTGATGGTAGGGTTCTTAAGATAACCAAGTCTAAAAGTGAGTTTGACTTCGCTAAACAATTAGCTGGTAAAGATATACCAGCACTAAATGGTTTTGTTAATTTCTATGTTGCTAATATAGTAGATAACCAATATTATATTATTATGGAAGAACTAGAAGAAGATTTCGATATAGAAGACCTATACTATCAAGTAGAAGAATTACTTAGTAACGAAGGACTACCAATACAATATCTACACATGTTAGATACTGATGAACTGGATTTAGATGAAGACATATTGAAATTCATTAATGACATGGAAGATATTAACCATTCTTATAGATACTTAGGTATTGAAGCTAGTGATATAAAACCAGATAATCTAGGTGTTGATAAAAATGGAAAGGTAAAAGCTTTTGATATTGACGATAAAGGTATTAATGAATTATATAGATGAAACACTTAATCAAAAAATTGCTTAGAGAATCATTATCTTCAGAGACTTGGTATCACGGAACACCAGACGCTAGAGGTATAGAAAAAAGTGGTGGATTCGATAGTAATAAAATTAGTGTTGATTATGTAAACGACCCAGAAGGGTTTATAGCCCACCAAGAAAAATTAAAAACAGCTAGGGAAAGTGGTGATGAAAATGAGTATTTTAAATTATTAAACGATACCGATAAGTATAGAAAAAAATTTACTTATAATAAACCAGTGTTTCTTAGTAATAACTACTCCGTAGCCAAAACTTACGCAGACCCTAAACGTTCCTTTGATTACCAAAATGCAGTAGAAAAAGTTATTAAGGTTAATGTTACATGTAATAAGGTAGCCAAAATAATTGCCACTGGAGATAGATTTAGATTCATATCAGTAAATAAGGTTAAAAATGGATTTATGAATTCTGGTGTTTCTGAAGAAGAAATAACTAAACTAATAAAGATGTTTAATTATTACGTATCAGACAATAAGGGAATTAAAACCGATGTAATTGGTGCTATAGGAAATTATTTAGAATTTGACTGTATTGACGTAGTTGGGGTTTTGGATTCATATAGCGGAGGCAATACCAAATCAACCGTAAGAATGGTCTTAGACCCATCAAATACAAAATTAGAAAAATCATGAAACACTTAATAAAAAAATTGCTAAGAGAAGGGTTGTTGGATGAAGTGAGTGACGAAACACTAAATATCATTAATACTAAATACTCAAACTCACCAGTCGTTATGATGTCTGGTAATAAAAGAGGTTCACAAAACCAAGAACAAGGAATAAACTATAAGCCAATTAATCCTAACGAACAAAAAATAAATATGAAACCAAAGGGCTTATGGTACGGAATTGGGAGTTCATGGATTGATTGGGTTAGAACTGAAATGCCAGAATGGGAAACAGAACAAGCATATGCTCTAAGCTTAAACAAGTCTAGTATGTTAACAATAAGAACTTATGAAGAATTAATTGAGTTTCATAAACAATATTCAGAAGGAGAATATATTAACTGGATGGAGGTAGCAAAGAAGTATGATGGTATAGAAATAGCACCATACATAAGTAGGGCTAGATTTGAAATACTATGGTATTATAGTTGGGATGTTGCTTCTGGTTGTATATGGGGACCAAATGTAATTAATGATTCACAAATCATTAAGTGACTACTACCTCCTAAAAAATTAACTTATATTTATATATAGATGAAACACTTAATAAAAAAATTGCTTAGAGATGGAAAATAAACAATTATTAAAAGAAATTAATAACTTTAGACGATTAGCTGGTTTGGAATTAATCTCAGAGTCTAAAGCTACTGAACAACAAGCTATTAATATTTTAACCAAAGGAGGTGTAGAATCTCCAGAAAAAATATTAAATGACTTGAAAAAAATAGATGGGTCACAAAATCAAAAGAATTTACCAGCTATGGCTTATTTAAAAGTTAAAGGTAATGCACAAGATAATGATTTAAAATCAGTTTTCGACGATTATAATGAGTTAGTTAATAAGAAAAGAGTTAAACCAGTACAAGCCACTAAAAAAGGTTTAATGATGGGTGACAAAGTATTCCCAGATTTTATTAAGTTCTCGGAATATATTCATGGTGAAAAAAACAAATATGCTAAAAAAGAACCAGCTAAGGGTGGTGATATATCCACTGAAGAAGGTGAAGATAAACCTATTTGGTCTGGAAACGGTATTGATATTTTTGATGGTCTTGATGTTGGTAAATGTATTAAATATACACAAGGTGGATTAACAGGTAGAGGTTATTCATTCTGTATCGGACAACCAGGAAACACAATGTATCAATCATATAGAGACTCTAAAGGTTCGTCTTTTTATTATATTGTTGATACAAACAGAGATGGTTCAGACCCATTACATATTGTAGTATTTGATAATACAAAATATGGTGTTGAGTTAACAGACGCCAATAACACTACTGGAACTATTTCGGAATTCGGACAAGATGTTGATGGTTATTTGGATTACCTTAAATCTAAAGGTGTTCCAGTGGAAAAATTGGAACATAAACCAAAAACTCCAGAAGAAGATGAAGAACAAAGATTATTAGGTAGACCAAATAATAGTTTAGAATGGTTTGCTAAATTACCATATGAAATGAAGTCTAAATATATAGGCAGAGGACATGCATTAACTAACGACCAATTTGATTATTTAATAGGAGATGAGTAATAAAGATTTAATAAAACAATATGTAAGTACTGGTGCTATTTTACCTAGACATCAAGTCAATAAATTACCTAGTAACATACTTAAAACCTATTTAAGGAGAAGGTTACAACAAAGTGATGCTGATATTGATACGCATTTTTTAAGAAATTATGAAATAGTTAAACTATCAGAAAAATTAGGAAATAGATATTTATCCAATTTTAGTACGAGGGAGTTATTTGAACTAATAGTGCTCTCAGCAGAACCAGATAAGATTATTAATTTAGCTGGAGAAAAAGGTAAACGATTAGTATTTGATGTAGATAATATGAAGCATTTATTGGGGGGTGCAGAAGCACCAGATAGAATTATTAAGGTCTTATTATCTAATAAAGAATTTGTATCTAATAATATTTTAGATAATATACCAGATTTTTTAATACCATTAAAAGACCGAGATAAGTTTATTAATATATTGCTAGATAATAAAGAATTTGTATCCAAATTAGGTGTAGACGATATATTAGATTTATTGCGGTTCTCAACAGAACCAGATAACCTTATTAATAAATTGGGAGAAAAAGGTAAACAATACATCAATAATCTGAATGTTGATGATATAAGATTTTTATTGAGACGTCCAAGAAACCCAGAAAAAATAAAACAAGTGCTGATGAAATATGGTCATGAAGTATAGACTATTATAGTAATTATGAGTAATAAGGATTTAATACAACAATATGTTAGTACTGGTGCTATTTTACCAGAGTACCAAGTTGGTAAGTTACCTAGTAATAACCTTAAAAGTTATTTAAGGAGAAGATTGATTGGTGCTGAAAATAATGGTGATAAATTACTTGATTATGAATTATTTAAATTAAGTGAGTCGGGACAAAAAAAATATATAAATTCACTTAATATATATGACATCATTATTTTAAAAGATAACACAAAGGAAAAAAATAAATTACTTAAATTAATAAGTAATAAAAAAGGGATTAAAATTGATGTATTATTATCATTATTAAATTTATTCGAGTCAAATATTGATGATATACCACAAAAAAATATCGACAACATAATACTTAAACTTAGTTTAGATGATATAATTAATATTTCTTTAAGTAAAGAAACCGATAGGTTAGTAAAGTCATTATACACTAATGATAATAAACAATTGCACACAGTTAACGATTTAGTAAAATTAATAACTAGCCAAGAAAATTTATACACTAAAGTAGAACATGACTATAATTTTAACTATGGTAATATGTTAAATATGATTGAAAAATATTACGACAATAATTGGGTTAACAAAATGAATGACATTAGTAATTCAATTAAATTTGATTTAATAGATGCATATAATAAATCTGGATTTACTTATTATGATTCTGAAGATGAAAATGGTAGAAAAGTTAAAATACGTGAGAATAATTTATTAAAAAAATTAGGGTGGAATGATTACCATACTGAACACGCTGAATTATTAGACGATAACCAAATAAAGAAGGTGATTCTTATGAATAATAAAGGTTTCGTAAAGTATGTATAATAGATAGCTATGAGTAACAAAAAGCTAAAAAATTAACCAAAAATTTTCCAAAAAATATTTTTTTATATACCCCTATTAATATATCTAAATTGTTTTTACCCCTAAGATATATCCATAATAATAGACCCCTAAAAAATAAGTCAAAAATTTTCCAAAAAATTTTTTTTATAAAAGACTAACCTTAGTATTAATTTCCAAAAAAATTACCAAAAAATTTTTGTTTACAGCATCAACTGGCCATATACGGTACGGTACGGGGGGTACTATAAGGGGGCTTACAGGGGGGGGTCTATGGGGGGTATTAGACCCCCTCCCCCCTCCGTAGGGTTATAGTGGTGTCTTTACCTATCTAAGAAATAAAAGTCCCTTATATGAGCTTAAAATAGGTCATAAATATTAGGGTATAAAAAAAGGTAGCCGATTGACTACCTTTATAAGTTATTAACAAATGAGTGTTTATAACGTACACTCAATGTTTTCATAGGTCTGTTTACCTATTGTTATGGTCTTAATATTCTGAATATATAACTTTCGCCAAAGTATCTCTTTTTCAGTTCCTTGGTTTGTAGCTTTTTTAACTATCGGCAAGACATTAGGAATATCACTTTTTTGTACTGCCTTATTATTCAAATAATATTGTGTAGTTACCTTAACTTTTTCGTTTGGGTTTGGTCGGTATTGAATAACACCTTTACCTTTAAACATACCTGCATAAGTGTTTTTAGAGTTTGTAAAATCAATAGGCATTGTATTTATACCTTTTTTGTATTCTGTTTCCTCTTTATCCTCTCTTTTAAGTTGGTTTAATACGTTTCTTTCGTATTGTGTAGCAACTATTACCGAAACATTACTAGCTTTCCTTACAACACCGTTAAAAGGTTCTTTTGTATCTCTACATTTTTTGTTGGTTTTTGGGGTTGTGTATTGCGTTACTTTTGCAATACTACCAATACCGTTAGGTAAGTTCATTAATACGTTTGTTAATTCTTCTGTTGTTACTTTTTACTAAATTTGTCATTTTTATATGTTTTAATTGGTTTCTGCTAATATCGGAATTATTAACGTATAAACCTAATTTTTTAGAAAAAAAATGAAAATAAATTTTAACCAATATCTAAGTTACTGATTTACAGTAAGTTACAGAGGTTTTTTAAGTTCTCTAAAAAGTGATATACTGATACCTAAAAAGGGTAAAAGTGCCTTAAAAGGGCTAAAAAGGGGCTTCAGTGGATTTTTGGATTTTCCTAATTTTTTAACATTTATTTTTACATTTTTTTTTACTTATTTATTAATTATTTTTTGACCGTTAAATAATAAAAAACTACATTTCCCTATATAATAAAAATATAGAAGAATATTTGACATATCAAAATAAATTAGAAGATTTATTTATTAACAATTAAATGTTAATAAGTGACAGTAAAATAAATTTGGTGCTATGGCGTTAATTTATTATATTTACATTCTAACTTTAAAAC
>CEUT01017061.1_pt1 | contig 11898 bp, 27 predicted proteins | sample 531401 | NCBI WGS metagenome assembly CEUT01 (sample SAMEA2622821, study PRJEB7988) | marine metagenome | biome: marine biome (ENVO:00000447); feature: surface water layer (ENVO:00002042); material: "saline water (ENVO:00002010), including plankton (ENVO:xxxxxxxx)" | depth 5 m | reverse complement strand
CGTGAAATTTCTACAACGGAGCGCAAGAACTTAGCTAGAGGAATACAGCCAGAAAGACCTTTCAGTAACTTAGAATGGGAGTCTTGTAAGACTTTTGATGACAAGTACTACTGGCAAGTTTTTCTACCGGACGGCCGGTTACTAGAAACTACCGAACTAGATTACCCAGAATGCCCCGAAGATTGTGAGACATACATTCTAGAGGGCGAGATTATCTCCAGAAGGGAGTTAGAAGAATGCCTAGAGGCAGGAAACCTGGTGTAGGCTACATACAGCTACACAAGGATGAGATCCTAACTCGGTACTTCGAGCAGAACGAAAGTGTTCTTAAGATCGCTAGAGATCTAGGAGTATCAGACCAAACTATTTACAATCGCTTCCAAGAATGGAAGATCAAAACAAAACAAAGGAGACGTTATGTCCGAAACTAAACCACAAGAGCAAATTGTTGAAATTACTACATACCTCGCACAAGTCGAGATGGACTATCACGACGAAGTGCAGGCCCAAGTGTTTGGAGAACTAGTAGAGGCTGAGAACTTTATCAAGGAGATGCTTGAGGAAGTAATGGAAGATGAGAATATTCCAGAGCTTGGCGAGAAGCTTCTCCAAGTACTCCGTGGAAAGTACCATGGGGACTACGCTATCACACCCTCAGTCGTTAAAGTAAAGTTGGTGAAATAGTGGTTAGACTCCACGAAACTAGCATAGGCCGTAAATTCTACGAGCACGATTTCCCAGGACTAGTTACCGAAATGAGGGAGTTAAATGGTTCCCTACAGCAGCTCTTAGAATTGCAGCTAAAAGCAACCGACATGCTATCTAGAATAGTGGCTTCCAATGCTCCTGAAAGTAGTATGAAAAGTGTAGTCTATAAATACGATTATCGATTAGGTAAAGGTCCTAAACAAACCAAGTTCTTCAGCAATGCAGAGGAGTTTATGTACCATATTAAAGATGAAGCTAAAGCAGAGTTTTCTACGGAGGTTGAGTTTGGTAGGTGGATGCTTACTAATAACTTCAAATACGAAGTAACTAACTACTATGAGCCCTAAGCACCGCTACGGCTACGCTTGTATTAACATGACCCTCAAGGAGCAGGGCATTACTTGCAACAGAGGTCTGCAATACAAGACACTAGCCGAAGAGGGAATTACTGTGTGCGGTGAGCGTGCTTTGCTTAACATGCAAGGTATGCTAGAGATCCTCAACTGGAATCTAAAGCACAACATATACGTTTACCGGCTGAGTTCTAGGTTATTTCCATGGATGACTGAGTATTCTCTCCCTGAGTTACCTCAGTGGTCAGACATCCGACCCCTCATGGAAGAGTGCGGTGATCTAATCAACCGGACTGGTATGAGGGTTAGCTTCCATCCCGGCCCTTACAACAACTTCACTAGTGAAAACCCTCGGGTAATTAAAAACACTATACGAGAACTAGAAGCTCACAGTGAAGTTATGGATTGGCTAGGTCAACCACAATCTAGACAGGCTAAGATTAACATACACATGGGTGGGATGTACGGGGACAAGGACGCAGCCATGAAACGGTTCAGTGAAAACTTCCCTAAACTTAACGCTGCTGCTACTAGTAGGTTTACGCTAGAGAACGACGACAAAGAGTCGCTCTACAGTGTTGCTGACCTATACAAGATCTACGAAGAATTCGGTGTTGCAACCGTGTTCGATGGGCATCATTGGGAAGTTGGTGCTAAGTCTGGGACTTATCAAGAAGACTTCCTTAAAGCTATCTCTACCTGGGGCAACATAACTCCTACCTGCCACTGGAGTAATTCCAGAAAAGAGTGGGAGGACCCAGAGTCTAAACTAGCAGCTCATACAGACTGGTATTACAAAACCATGCCTGTTCCAGCCGTTGACTTAGACATCGTACTAGAATCCAAAATGAAGGAGCTTGCGCTCCTTAAATATTTGAAAGGTTAAAACCCTATGAAACAATTTACAGTTACCTACACTAACGACGAAAACGGGACTAACTTATCCCTTACTACTACAGACGTTGAGCTAATTGTTGATGTAATAAATCAACTAATAGACGACACTGAACTTGTAGTAGAAGAGGAGATTGAGACAGAACATCCCTTATCCTACCCTAACCCAGCAGCTTCAAATAACCCTGAGGCTATTTCACTACGTCGTTGGATGCATGATAACTACAAAAAAGTATCCAAAATGGATGTAGTAAAACTATTTAAAACTACCCAATATGAGCTGGTTCGGGAGGGTAAGGTAAGAAGAACTTGCAGCTTAGCGAGTGTAAAGACTTACCATGCACAAATACAAAAAATTTCCTCTGGAGGGTTCTCAGTATGAAGCTCAAAGATTTCTACCCTCTATTCGAACTAACAGTAAAGCATCTAATACCAATGCTAAACGGTTCCTCTGATCCTAGGGAGCTCCTACCTCCGGAGGTTAAAGAGTCTAGCCATAGACTTATGGTTGAAATAATCATAGATACTAAAGCTGATTCCGTAGAAGAAGCAAAGTCCCTAGTCACTAGTCGCCTACTAGGCATAGGAGCTAATGAGGTGGTTATCCATGAAGTACAAGATCAAGTGCGAACTGTTTGTACAATTCAATCAAACTGAACTACCTATTGAAGAACTTAAAGGACTAATGTACCACTGGGTGTTCCAGAACATTAGTGACCTAGACCATACTGGACAACTGGTAGATACATGGAGTACATCAGTAGAGCTGCAAAGCTCTTATGAAGAAGGAGACTTATGTCAGAGCAAAAAGAAATAACAGTAACCGTAGTAGAAGTAGCTGATGAGCAATACTACCTAGAAACTTTACTACATACAGCTATAGATCGTACGCACATGTGCGGCCTAATGATAGAAGAGTTCCTACTTCTTCACCCTTACCTTAGAACTCCTGGAGGTGGGCGTATAGCCAAGGCGCAAGTAAAGCAAGCTCTAGAGACCGTGTGGGGTCTTTACGGGTATTTAAAGGAAGAAAAAGAAAAGTTACTAGAAACTAAGTTAGGGGCAGATAAAGATGGCTGAAAATAACCCAACAAACAGAGAAAAATTAGCTCAGGATGTTGTAGAATCCTGGGACTTTAAAACTTTATTGGAATGCGCTCAGGTATATTTACAGCAGGAGTACGAATCGGATCAAGAACTTTTCGATAGTGATTGGGAAAGCTTCTACTACTATGAAGAAGATGACTAGTCTAAAAGAAAGGAATGGGCTATGAAGTTATACAAGACCGGAGAAATTCATTCTAATGGAAGCGAGGTATACAGACAGGTTGGAGATAAGCCACGAGCAGGCCGTCTTGGTCTACTAGGAACCTACTACATAGGAAACGCAGAGCAGATGTGCGTATGTGGAAAAGGTTACAAAGATGAATACGGTGTCTGGGATGGCGAGCCTTTGTGGCCAGTGTACGATTTTAGTATAAAATGAGTTCTTTAGAAATAATAAAAAAACTAACTAGCATTTCCGAAGCAGTTAAGTTAATTAAAGAAATCGAAATGCTACCCATACGAAAAGGTGTTAATCACCTAGAGGTGGTATGTACATACACTCGTTTTTTAGTTGAGAATAATCCTACTTGGGATTTCCATAAAACCGCAGATAAATTAGAAGCAGCTTTACGCAAGAAAGGACTACTAGATGTTCCTGAAGATTAAACTATTTTTTAAGAACCTACTGTACAAGTGGCTTGGGCCTACCCAGGCCGATGATGAGTTACTAATAGCTATGTTATCTAGTGAGGATAGGCCGGTGCCTTTAGACCAGAAGGACCTACAACTACTAGACTCTATAGTTAAGGAGTTTGTGCGAACTAACTCGGTTGATTGGAACTCAGTTGAGATTGATAAACATACCAACCCTAAGCTTTATAGAGTAATTAGTTTGTTTAAAGAAGAACTTATAGACACTACAGATTACTTTGCAGCTGTGGATTTAATTTACACTAGATATCCGGAGCTGGTAGATGTGGGTATTGATCTTTAGTTGGTTACTCCTAGTGATAGATGTATCACCCAATGAGCAATGGTATTACTTTTCAGAGTACCAAGTGCCTACGTACTGCACTACCTATGATAATAAGTTCATGGATAGTCTGCATAGATCGCTAGAATGGGGCTGCTCTAAAAATTACAAAAAGAAAAAGTGCAGAACCCTACTACGTAGAACTACCTATTACTCGAAACTTAGGAGCAAATGGTGTTATAGATGAAACATTTAACGATAGCAGTAATTATATCCTTACTTTTATCTAGTAACCTACATGCATCCCCCAACTTTCTACCTAGTAAATGGACTACGGGTAATCTAATAATAACAGGGATTACTGGATATCTAGGTTACACAGCCTGGACCTACCAGAATCGCTGGGAGACTACCCATAAAAGCTTACTAACTGAAAATGGTTGTAATAAATATGCTGCTCTAGAAATGGACAAGTACTGCCAAGTAATACACGACCTAACGGGAGAAGGAGATGAGGATGCCGAAAGGGTACCCTTATATGCGGCCTCAGCAATAATGTTCGCCGTTGTTAGTTATACCGTCTGGAATACGTACTGGGCTACAGTTACTAAGAAAAAGAAGTACTCTAAGATACAGTTCTCAGCAACTAGAGACAGCGCTACCGTTTTTTTAAAACTAGATTTTTAGAAAGGTAAAAAAAGTGACTACATTTACTTTTATTATTGCAACCTTATGGTTTGGTCTAGAGTTTATCAGAGACCTGGTAAACTTAGTTCTGATGCTAACTAAGAAAACAGATGAGACACTAAGCGTAGTTATTACTATGTTCTGCTCAGCTTTCTTAGCGGTAATACTACTACTGGCACCTGCAGTGATCACTCATATCTGTTTGAGCATTGTGCTATTCATCCGCATAGTGGACGAGTACCATAGAAGCCAAGTGCCTAGCTACATAGAAACCTTTAAGAAGTTTATAAAGCAGGATACACAATGAGTTATAAAATAATCAGACTTTACTTTGATGACCCTAGAAAGAACAAAGTTATAAAAACAGGGCTAACGTTAAAGCAAGCTAGAGCACACTGCAAGAGTCCAGAAACATCCTCCTCTACGGCTAAGTCTGCGGAAGCCATTAGACATACTAATAAGCATGGCAAATGGTTTGACAGCTACGAAAAGAGCTAACTAAGGCTTTACGCAAATCAGCTCCTTATTATGGCATAAGTAAGTGCTCAAGGGAAATTAGATATCAGATCTATTATCCCTACTAACATTTACTTAAGGAGATTGACGTGGCTTTTAAACAAGTACGTACTATTCCTGAGTGGGAAACCCATTTCGAGGGTTCCTCATTCAATTACCTGCACAGTCAAGGACTGTGCCTTGTTTCATCTACTAATCGCAATGGTACCGTCGTTAAAGATGGCACCTTGTGTCGCGTTATGAACCATGAACGGGAGGTCAAATGGATGCTTATGCGTCCTAAACGACCTACACGGTTCTTAGCGCGTAAGAGATAAGAAGTAATCGTATCAAGGTGCATAGTGAATAGAGGCGGGGTCGATGAGCAATCATTTACTCTACCTCTTGTAGCGTATGCCCAAGGTTTTATAAGAGTACCTAATCGTAAAACTCTTATTTTTTAGCTCGCAAAAATACCTTCTAAATGTGTCATAAGTAAATGCAGTATAAAGAGTGGTTCTGGACTACTGTATTTTTTCTAAATTCCATAGGAGTTATCATGGAGTTATTTGTTATTTTTTTTATGATTGTAGTTCCCTCTTTCTGTTTTGGTGCCGTTTGGGGGATAAGTAGAGCCGAAAGCGTGATGCTAGAGGTTATGCAGGAGTTGGACGACGACGCCTCAAAAGCCAAAGTTCTTATCGCTATGCTTTCGAAAGAAGGAAAACTGGACCTAAAACAAGGTCCAAGTGATAAGATGCTAGACATGTTTGGCACCAGAATCTGCAAGGTTCTGAAAGACGCCACATCAAAAGAAGAGGCAATTAAGTTACTGAGAGAAATCCAGTAATTTAAAACATTAGTACCATAGTTAATAGTCTTGCTATGGAGTAATACTGTAAAAGACTTTCTTGTTAGTAATATAGCAATCAATGTAAATATATTATTAACTTAACATTTTTTTAGCTCGCAAAAATACCTTCTAAATGTGTCATAAGTAAATGCAGTATAAAGAGTGGTTCTGAAGTACTGCAGTTCTTAACGCATAGGAGTAAATATGCGACCAACAGAAGTAAAATCCACTGAACCAAAATATGAGAATTATTGTAAGGTTCGAGCTAACTTTCAAGAAGATCTGGAGCGTCTATATGACGTTCCCCTTAAAACCCTTAACTGGGGTATGACTCTCCCAGAAGAAGTGGAGAAGTTCGTCTCTGATTTTATTATGAATCTTGGGATTGGAGACTACTTCGATCTCAAGGATTACTTAAAAGACTTGAAGAAAACAACTATTGAGACCCATCTACGAAAGTACGCATGGACGCTCATTGAAAAGTGGGACGAAGAAGACTCTTTATTCTAAAAGAGTTTTTCCTAGTTCCTGGCAGTTAGTTTAGTAACCCGACTAACATAAATGCTGACAGGGTTTGCCTTGTTCTTATACTAATAATCATTTGATTAGTATTTGAATTTACATTTTTTTTAGCTCCCAAAAATAACTTCTCTTTTCTGGCATAAGTAGTTGATCTTAACAACACGATTAGAAAAGGAGGCTAAGATCATGAGTGATACTACTCAAAGCCCAGCGGAGCTTATCCGTCAAGTTCTTTCTGGCGACGTGCCGGAAATTGAGGCCTGTAATAAAATCCCCGGCTGGGCGTCTGACCCCCGTGTTGGGGGCTTCATTAATCTTGCGGATGCCCCAGCGGCAATCCGTGAGATTTGGCAAAATACAATAATCTCGATGGCCTGGCCACTTGATTTGGATGTACCCAGTGGAGCCGATAAAGAAGCGCTTAAGCTCTTCCGAAAGGAAGCGCGAAAAGCACGAAAGGTGTGCGAAAAACTGAACCCCGAGTTCATTTTCGCTGCGCCTTTTGCCCGTGCTTCTTACGGTCATGGTGCAACCCTTATCGAGGAAGGTCTTAATCAGTGGCATGTGACTCTAAAGTTGAATGGGGTTAAAATCCCAATCCATTTTTGGAGTTGGGACAATGGTAAGTTCCGTGAAAAGCGGAACCACCTGTTTGCCAAAATTAAAATCGATACCGAACAACTTTTAGAGTTGTTCGTCTAATCGATGTATGTCTAACTACTCACAAAATCCCGTGAAGTAGTGAGCTCTTGGAGCAAAGGGTAAAGAAGCATAGTAGCATTGATGCTATGTTTTTTTTAGCTAGCAAATAAGTACCTCTTTTCTGGCATAAGTAAGTGCTCAAAACAAAGTGGTCTGAGAAGCCACGTAACTTTAACAGCGTAGGAGGTACTATGCGGTATTTATTCTCATTATTGTTTATTTGTTTTTTGTCCTCGGCGTGTACTGATGCACGTTACGGTAAGTTTGCGGTGCTTAACAGCTCCGCTATAGTGACCTGCTATTCGGGTGGGAAGATCTACTTCCACGCTCGTAGTACGGGCGCCGTTGCCAATGAGGACGGCTCAGATGGCTTTTTTGCCAAATGGGTTGACTTGGACGATGACGGCAAAGAGACAGATGGTAAAGAGTATTATGCTTCGATCTCGGGCGATTGCAAGATCGTCTATTCGAAAGACTAATACTCTTAGGGGGAGATTATTCCCAAACTGAACCTGCCAGGCTTTGCAGGGAACCTAGTACCTAGTAATATCTGGTATAAGCTACTTAGCAGTAGTGAAATCTGGAGAATAGGTAGGTATTAGAAGGTTACTATAATGATTAATAATCAAGTAATCAAAGCTCTTACTGGGTGCAACCGTGAAGATATCCGAAAGGAAACTCTGATCGGCGGCGCTTTGCCCGGTAAGTGCATCACCCAAAAGGGTAATGAGTACTTATGTGTGGAGGATCAATCCTACCACGACGGTACCATCCCTACGGCGATACCCCAGGACTATGTTCTGGTAAGTATCGCCTAATAGCTAAGAAGCTATGGGTAATCCGAGATACAATACCTCTCGGTTAGTGAGCTAGCAACTCATAGAGGAAGTCCTGGGTCTCCGAAGACCGGGCATTTTTTTAGCTCACAAAAATACCTCCTAAATGTGTCATAAGTATTTGCCCTAGTAGGAATGATCCTACATTATTAACCCTTATTTTAGGAGTACTTATGAATCAAGAACAACGATTCATTTATCGCTTGGCTATGGACCAGGCGTTCTATCTGGTTCACTTCTGTGAGCCGGAATTACCATGGAACTTCATTAAGCTGAAGGCAGCGATGGCTACGTTTCTAGAGGACCAAAACGAAGAGTTTGCGGATCTTGCTTTGCGAGAAGCCTTTGGGTATCTTGCAAAAAAGGGGTATCCCCAGTTTGTGCAAGATGATCTGATCCCTCCAGCTAACTTTGAGGAGGTACTGGGTATCTCTGAGGAGTACGTAGCCAAATTGAAGGAAGCGGGGAAGTGGCCCTCTAACCCAAAGCAGGAGGAGGTGCACTGATGTATTCTGACCTTTGGGTAGTAAACCCCGGGACTCCTTTGCCTGATGTTCTTAAAGCTGCGAGGCTTGACGAACAACAAGCAAAGGAGTTGTTGGCAGATTTGGTAGAGTGTTCGGAGTTCCTCTTGGAGCAAGTCTCCCAAGAGGAATTGCTAACTCTTATTAGCGAAGCTGGAGAGCGTTCATTGAACCTCTCAAACCTCGTACGTGGGGAAATCTCAACCTTGATGAAAGTCAAAGAAGAGATTAATTGCGAGCGATGGAATAAAGTGTGGACCGTCACTCTGCCCAGTGGGGTCCTTGTATTCGTAGAGTATGAGGACTACTGTGTGGAGATTCAAGAGGCGAAGTTTAATCGCTAAGCCTTGGATCTCCTAACTAAAGAAACAAATAGCTAGTCCTTGAGTGGCTAAGGGATACATAAATCCACTAGTGAACGTTTCTTTTTAGCTCCCAGAGATACGCAAATAACTACTCTAAATATGGCATAAGTAGATGCAGTACAAAGAATGGTTCTAAACTACTGCATTTAACTAGATTCCATAGGAGTAAATATGGGACTTATTATTTTTATTATCGGTTTCTTTGTCGTAATGGCTTTAATCTCTGCTAACAAGAAGGCGGAGAAGGAAGCGCGTAAGCGTTCGGAAATTCTCTGGGCGGAAATCGATAGATTAGAAGCTCAAGGATCTTACCGGGAAGCTGGTGAGATTCGCGAGATGATGTACCCTAACATCTATAAATAAATAGGGTAATTGGTACCATAGTTAGTAGTCTTGCTAGGGAGTAATACTGTAGAAGACTTTCTTGTTAGTAATATGATAATCAATGTAAATATATTACTAACTTAACATTTTTTTAGCTCCCAAAGATGCGCAAATCTACCCCCTAAATGTGGCATAAGTAAGTGTAGTATAAAGAGTGGTTCTGAAGTACTACATTTTTCTATTTACTTTTAGGAGTAATAATGGCGATTAATAAAAGCCAAGCGGTAGTTGCCGCTACAAACGTTAAAAATATTTTAAACAACTCATCCCGGCGGGTAGCACCGCTGTACAGTTGGATGGATTGCTCTACTGTCGTGACTGCTGCGGAAGCGGTGGTTGCGGCCTGTTTCAAAAAAGCGGATTGGGAGGCTGGAAACTTGGTAACACTTAATGACCAAGCCAAGCGATCCAAATCGCATCCGATTGAGACCTTTATGACTGAGGTTTCTATCCGATTCTTCCGCTTCAAAGAGGCGGAAAGAAAGTTACAAGAAATGTTGGGTGGTGAAAGCACTCAGCATTACTGCGACATGCAAGGTGCCAAAATGCTTCGACTTAAGTCGGAGTATGAGGAAGCCGTACTTCAAGAGACAGAGATGAAATTGGAGGTAGGTAGGGAGTTATTCTACTTACCTTAAATTCTATTAGTACCATAGTTAATAGTCTTGCTATGGAGTAATACTTACAAAGACTTTCTTGTTAGTAATGTAATAATCAATGTAAATATATTATTAACTTAACATTTTTTTAGCTCCCAAAGATGCGCAAATACTAAGGTAAATAGGGCATAAGTAAATGCAGTACAAAGAGTGGTTCTGGACTACTACATTAACTCTTCCTCATAGGAGATATACATTATGAGAAGAATGGAAGAAGCATGGCGGGAGGCCTGCGGCGATCTAATCGCCACACTCCTGATGATCCAATTTTGCCTTCTAGGCCTAGCACTCGCTTTTTGCGGGGTAATGAAGCTACTTCATTATATAGGTTGGGTAGGGCAAGTCTAAAAAAAAGAAGCCGGGTGAGAGACGGTTTTTTTTAGCTATCAAACTCGTCGTCTCTTTTAACAGCTGGTAACCATTCAGCTACTTGCGGAGGTAGTATTACATCATCTGGGGACTTAGTGCGAATAGTATTCTGCCCAGCAAACACACTTAGCTTTTCTATCACAGATTCTTGTAGTTCACATATTTGCTGAGTTCTTAGCTCCAGTTGTATCTGAGAATCTCGTAGCCTAGAAATCAAAGCAGCTCTGTCTGCGTTAGCTGCTGATAACTTATCTTTTAGCTCCTCAACTTCAGAAGGATCTCTACCACTAGCAATAGCCATCATGCTAGAAATACTACCAGTAATAACACCTAGTATACCTATAAGCACATCTCTGTTTTCATCAACTATTTTTACATAAGTTAAGAAAAGAATAAGGCCTACTACCATAGTTAAAAAGATAACGCTAAACCACCAACCACGCCTAGCTTTATCTAGTTGCTTCTGCTGCTTATTGTTTAGTTTTGAATGCGCGTTCATAGATTTCCCTAAAGTCTTGTAAATGTTTAACTATAGAATCTATCCAATCAAATCCCTCAATCCCGTAGTAAAATCTCTTGGAAGGGTCCAGTAAAATAGGAGATAACATATACACCCACCACAAGAAGCATAGTAGCCCAGCTCTTAGCATAAACCACCAAATCCAATCTAGTATCTTTCTGTCTCTAGCTCGTTGCCGTATTTTTTTAGGTCCGCCTAGCCGCTTTACTTTCTCACTTCCTGGTGGAGGTTGTAAGCTTTCTAAGGTCTCGCCCACTGCATAGATCTCTTGAGGCTTACTAACACCTTTAAACTTGTATAAGCCTACACATACATAACGAGTGCTCTTAGGTGTATGCATATTAGTTCTACTGCGCACAGCTTGCATAGCTTCTTTGGTAAGTAGTACCTGACCCTTACCACATAAACTCATAGTTCTAGCAGCAATGTTCTTACTAATACCTTCTAGTTCTATACGCTTTGCATTAGCTGCTACAAACACATCGTCCTGCTGTACTTCTATTATAGTACCCCAGTGTATACCTATCCTACATCCAAGCCCTGTTTTCTGAGGTATAGTCTTTTGGTAGTGCAAAGCAAAGTTAACAGCATCTACAGTACGCTCGAAAGAACACAAGAAACCATCGCTTCTATCTATTTCTCTACCATCAAACTTATAGATTAAACTACGAGCTAGGCGGTCATGTATTTGAAATAACTTAGCAGCTTGTACAGCGCCTGCACGCTGCACGTACTTAGTACTGCCTATTATATCTAACAATACTATGGCCAGCTTAACTTCTTTCATTGCTACTTCATACTGCATACTTACCTCCTGGTGTAAGTATAACCGGTACGCAAATCTACCCCTAAAGTGTGGCATAAGTAGGTGTAAGTAAAATGTACTATGCAAAATAAGCTTGAGGATCTAAAAAATCCAAAGAGTTAAAGGCCGAGTGGACTGAATCGTAAGATTTATTTTGTATAGATTTCTCTTAACCAAAATGTTTTGAAAGGACATTATGAGA
>CEUT01024918.1_pt1 | contig 11953 bp, 27 predicted proteins | sample 531401 | NCBI WGS metagenome assembly CEUT01 (sample SAMEA2622821, study PRJEB7988) | marine metagenome | biome: marine biome (ENVO:00000447); feature: surface water layer (ENVO:00002042); material: "saline water (ENVO:00002010), including plankton (ENVO:xxxxxxxx)" | depth 5 m | reverse complement strand
GACAAAAGCAGGGGTTCTATTCTGGATGCGACATCATGTAAGAATTAATAATTTTTTTTATAAAATTTTTTTCATTTCATTGAATAGTAAACGATTGAAAAAAAAATAAGTGAGCATTGACGTTGTAATAAAAAGTGATCTGACCGTTTTCGCAAAATTTAGAGCGAGGGAAGCTTAGGTAAAAAATTAAAATTTTTTTTTGCTACTTATATAGCAATATTATAAAGACCTTTTTTTGCATCTTCGACACTCTGGTCGTTAATTTTTTTTCTAAGGTCTTTTAATTTAATGTCGATCCACTTCATATCAGGTGTTACTCTCCCCTGAGATAATGCTTGGTTTGCCCACTTGGACTCCAACTGTAGTTTTCTCGACACTAGCTCCTGTAATGACATTTCTGTCTACCTCCTCAAATGTAATGTAGACACGATCTCCATAAAAACTTTCGTCCGCACCTACAAAAGTTCCACTCTCGATACCATTTGAAAATATAACGAGAGCATCTTTATCATTATCAGCCTCAACTATCTCATCAAAATATAAATCTTTATATCTTAATTGGACTCGATAAAGTTTCATGTATTATTATATATCAAATTAAGCTAAGAAATCAACTATGTGGATAATTTAGATTTATTCTCTGTCTTCATTTTAATACAGTCAAATTTGATGTAAATTTCATGCTCATTTACTTGTTCTTCACCTATTTCAATTAATTTATTTTTAGACTCTTCATAACCCCTTATCATACATTCATATGCGTTTTTGTTGCCATCTGGAAAAGTATAAGGTGGTAGACAGACATTTCCAATAGCACTACACATAATTACTGTTAAAAAAAATTCCATTTAAACCTTTGGTTTTTTAGGCGGTATTATTGGCTTTGGAAAATTTACTTCTCTGCATTCAAATTTTATAGCAATTTTTTGTTCTTCCACCTCATTTTGTAAAATACCCTCTATTTCTTCTATGTTTTTAAAGGTGTTAAAAGCCACTTTGTAGCCATTTTCCACACAATTTGTATGATTATCGTATTGATAAGGTGCTGTTGAGCTTTGTGGGCATTCCCCAGAAGCCATGCTGCATAAGTAAATTACTAAAATATATTTCATACAAAAAACCTATATTATCTTATAATATTAAATACTTGCAAATCCCATTAAAATAACTATATTAAGATTTGTAAATTACAAATTAATATAAGGTAACATAGATATGGATACAAAGATAGTTAAACGAATTAGAAGCAAAAGGGTTTATGAGTTTGAAGTCTAAGTCTGAAGCTTTTAATAATTGGGTTAATGAAATGGATAAAGTACTTTCAAAGACTCAGTTTCATACAATTGATGGTCAACCTTTAGAGGGTCAAGATCATCATTTTCAAAAACAAATAAAAAAACTTGTTGATGTTCCACTTGTACTAGATGGACAGGCAATCTATCCGTTAAATGATTGGACTGCCTCAGATTTAATCCAGAGTGAAATTGATGCAAAAACTTTAGAGGTAGACAAATATGTCAAAAACTAAAAAGAAAAAAGACGATAACGTGATTTACGTCACCCGTGATTACAGTATGTTTAAAACTGTTACGGGTAATCGAGAAGTCGATAAAGGTCACGTGCAGAAACTAAAGAGGGAGATACAGAAAAAAGATCTGGATCTACCCATCTTTATCAATGAGAATGATGAAGTAGTTGATGGCCAACATACTTTACAAGCTCGTAAAGAATTAGGTAAACCTGTCAGATACATTAGAGGTAGGTTTGAAAACGAGTTTGACGTAGCCATCATGAACGCCAACAGAAAAAATTGGCCTATGACTGCTTATCTTAACTTTCATATTGAAAATGGTAAGAAAGATTATCAAATTATTAAAGCAATGACTAAACAATATTCATTGCCTTTAGAATGTGCGATTTTTCTTCTTGCAGGTGGTTATTCAATGTGGAGAGAAACTCGAAATGATTTTAAACAAGGTAAGTTTAAAATTAAAACATTACAAAGATGTAATGAAATTGGTGCGGATCTAATGTTTATGAAAAATAATTTTAACATTAGATTAACACGATCATTTATTACAGCTTACGCAGTTGTATCGGAGCATCCAAGATTTAAATGGGATCGTTTCAAAACTGCTTTGAAAACAAAATCAGCTATGCTATTAAGAGGAACTAATACAGAAGATTTTGTTAGGGTATTTGATAAAATTTATAATGGGAACACCTCCAATAAAATAAATTTTATTAGATATTTTATTGATCGTGAATATCAAGAAGACGAGGGAGAAGAGTAATCCCCGGAAAAGGATAGAAAGATGGACATAAATAAATGGAAATCATGTGCCGTGGATATTGATACCTATTGCATTTTAAGAGCTATGGGTAATCACGGTTTTAGAAAACCCGCATCAATGATCGCTAAAATTGTTGATGATGAAGTAAAGAAAATTTCTAAAAAACAAAACACGGCATATGAAAAAACCAGAGAAAATTTACTAAATCAGGGTAAAAAACTCCTGAATGGTAAATAGTTGATCAACGTGGCACGGCTTGGGAGACTAAGCCGTGTTCAAATACTACTTGCATTCCGCAAAAAAATTTAATAAAAATTAATCATCGTATTCCAAATTACCTAATGAAAAAGAGGGGTTAATCTCTTTATTTTCAATTAATCACGGGCATAAATATTAACTCTAACTAAGGAGACTAGGTGTTTGGCTACGATAACTTTGTTTTTGAAAAAGATTTCCCTATGGGAAAAATTGCACACGGAGGAATTAAATCCATATCATCTTTTCCCCCTCCGTGTGTGATATGACTATACAAAATGAAACTTCGGCACATGTAACATTTTGCCGTGATCTTCATGGTTTAGAAAGATCCGAATTTATTGAAAGTATATTAGACGATTATTATTTCACGTTAGAGTTAGCTTTACCCCCTTCAATAACAAAATATCATCGTGAGTTACTCAGTAAACTTGTTAAAACTTTTGGGCATTAACGTGGCTGCGGATGTAATAAAAAATAAGAACAGCCCTGAGCAACGTTTATTTCAGGCAATTGTGCTACAGGCTTTTGAAGATGCCATGACTACTCAAGGGACTAAACAGGAAAGTTATCTTAAAAAAGAAGCTCACGATTGGTTATTAGATAAAAATAAATCATTTGAATTTATTTGTTGGAATGCGGGTTTTGACCCTGATGTAATATCAAGTAAATACTATAAACTTGTAAAAGATGGTAAAGTTACGTTTACTGAATTACAAAAAGAGTGGGTAAAATATAGAAAATTATATCAAGATTATCGTAAGGCAAAAACCTCAAGTGAAAGAAAAGAAATTATGGAGAGAATAGTCGAAGTAAATTTAAAAAGGTGACAATAGTTTGATATTCACGGCGGTCGAAAAAATTTTTCTCTGGGGAGGTAAAAAAGTTTTGAGAGCATTAAAGAACCACCCCAGAGCATATTAACTGTTAGGTATTTATGAAAAAACATAAACATTGAAATTATATCAAATTTTAGGGGTATGTAAAAGAAGTTTTTTTGTTCGTTGTCCGTGGATGAAAAAAAACGAGAAAGAAACCACGGACAACGGTTCATTAACAAAAGGTTTTCTATGAGTTTATAAAAAACTATGAAATTATAACATATTCTTCATCACAAGTCCCCGAAATTTTTTATCTATATAGATTAATTTACCCTAAATAAAAAATAATTTTTATCTACCCCCTAAAATGGTGTCCCTGATGTCCCTAATCAACTATTAATCAAATATATCAACACTTTTAATCAATTTTTATGGTGTCCCTATGGTGTCCCTATGGTGTCCCTAGGGACACCACTCTTGCGGGAAGACCTTCCATCATAGTTTTGGGTTGTGTTATTGTGTTAAAATAATCTATATAGAATAATATGGCTCAAATTAAAAAAGCAGATAGATCTGACAAAGACTTAACCCCTAAACAAAGACTTTTTTGTGATATTTTGGTGGCAAATTGGGGTGAAATTACGTACGCAGAAGCCTGTAAACAAGCTAAATATGAGTGTAAAAATGACAAAGATTATTCTGCTATTGCTTCCAGATTAATGAGTAGAAGATTAAACCCTCATATTGCTAAATATTTAGATAAAAAATATGAGGAGGAAGTTAAAAAATTCTCAAAAGATAAACTTAAAAGGTTTAAAAGACTAGATCATCTATCAAAAGAAGCTGAAAAAAATAAACAATTTAATGTATCCGTACAAGCTGAATTCAGATCTGGCCAATTAGCGGGGTTGTATGTAGATAAAAGGGAAGTTAAAGTAAGCGGTTTAGAGGGTATGAGCCGTGTTGAACTTGAGAAAAAATTACAGGAGTTGTCGAAAAAAATTGATGGATACAATGCCAAAACGATTGAAGGAGAAGCGGAAATCATACAAAAAATTGAAAAATAGTACTTGGTCAGAATTTATTTTTCTTTTTAATAAAAAACATAATAAAAATTTAAAAACAAAAATTGGTAAAGTAAATGTCAAGACGAAAAATTACACTAAACAAAAAAGCTAAAAGTGAAATTGAAAAATATCCTATGGTTGCCGTGGAATGGTATGATATTGTATCACAAAGTAATTGGTGTAGTTTTAATGAATTAAAAAAATCTAAATTAGCAACATGCATAACAAAAGGTCATTTATTTTCTCAATCAAAAGGTGTTACCAGAATATTTGGTGATTACTCTTATGCTGACAACGGGATAGATATTGAAACTATTGGAAACACAACTATAATCCCTAACAGTGTAATAAAAGATATAAAAAAAATTTAGTGGCGGACACAAGTTTACTTACGAAGACATATTTTATCTGGCACATAGCACATAAGCAACAGCACAAAATATTTCGAACTTGCATAGACACTAGGAGAAATGCCAAGCCCCCGCCACTGGGCTAAAGTTTTAATTAGGCTTTTTTATTTTTTCACCCTGCATTAATATATTGTCTTCTCCAAATTTATCTGACAACATTTTCCCCAACTGCGAGATCATTTTTACCTCTGATGTTTTTGGTTTACTGTCTCCTTTAGGGAATTCTTCATGCTCTATTAATAACTTAGGCTTTGTCCAATAGTACACTCCCTCATCTGCATAACTATCTTTAGGTTTTTCTAAAGATTTACATTCCGAAACATACCAATTATTTTCTTTAAAAATGTAAATATACTCAATCATGTAATCACCCCTCATAGAATAGAAATAATTCCATTCATCCCTAAATCTTTGTGGTGTTTGTTTTTCCTCACCCCTATCTCTTCCGTAAAAATAGCATTCATCAATACTATCTGCTAGGTATGAAGCTGAGCCATGATTGACTAAATTATCAGCTAGTAAATGATTATTATAGTATTTATGTAAACATAAACCCACCCCATCAATATAACCGTCACTATGTACATAGATTACTTTTATTTTTTTAGTAACTGGATCTACAACAGCTACATTCGATCGTGTTGACATCTCTTCCCTCACTTTGTTATGCAACTTTTTGTTTTTCTTTTGATAAAGATACTATATGAAATCTAATATCTTCACTGTCTTCAATAATACTAAAGCCCCTCAATTTCGTTTTAGCTTCTTCATGAGATTTGTACTCACCCACTATTGTAAAAATTGGAGAAGCCATAGTAAAAGTTCGTTCTCTAATTATTAAATACATTTTCCATATTACCTCCTTTCCTTTATGTGAAAATTTATTGTTATTATCCCATCATAACCTTCCCTCAAAGTCTCATCATATTCAACTGGACATTTCTCCAACCATTTTGAAAACATTTCTTGAGTTCTATTGTTATATCTTTTGACAGAATTTTTTTCTATAATTTGAGATATTTCCCTACTAGTTTGATCTGGCATCTTCATCCTTAGCTTTTTTAAAAGACTCTGTTAATAAATTTTGTCTAATTTTGTTTTTTATAAATTTGTTTGTTGACCTAATATGGTGGTAGCCTAAAACGACTACCACCACTACAAACAAAAGAAATATAATTAAAACAATCTCAATCATTAGTTATTATATATTTGTTTAAAAACTCTTACCCCCGCTTGAAATTGACCCGTAGAATATAAACCAAAACCAAAATTTTGATTTATATCTAGTAATTGATTAACAATGTTCCTAAACTCATCCATTGTTAAAGACGGCTCATTTTCTCCACCTAAGCCAGAACTATCACACCATAGATCCCCTTTTGGTAATAGTTTACACCCCCACCACCATTCAGGGACATTTAAATTATTTTTGTAGACGTTTATATCTACCTTAGACCATCCGTTAGGAATGTAATCCCCAAGCATAGGCATTGAGCTTAGTTTACCAAAGCTGTCTTTCAGCTCTTCCCTATCGTACTCATTTAATTGTAACGGCTCATCTTCATTAGCTTTAGCACGTTCCATAGCTTCATCATTTAAAGCTTTTATTGTCTCTAGATCCATCATCTTTTTTTTCTCCTTTTGTTATTATTTTGTTGCATGTTACCCCTCAAGATTATACTCATCAAATATTCTAACAAGATCCGACCCACTAAAATCATTATCTTTATTATGAATATATTTAAAGAATATTTTGTGTATCATTTTTGCTAGAATTTTTCTTACCCGCTTTTGCTTAGCTTCACTGTAATCATTTTCTAATTCCATCAACTCCGTTTCAATTCTTGGATGATTTGTTGATAGAGCTAAGGTTAAAGCATTGTTTAATATTTCTCTTGCGATCTGTGTATCAGTATGATCACCCCAAGGTTTTTCATATACCACCTTACCGCTACTGTCTGTCGTATAGTATCCACTCATTTTTACTCCTTTTGTTAAAATTAAACTTAAGATGAAATTTTATCTTATTATATCCCATCTGTCAAGTTTCCTGTTGCTTCATCTGATAAATTTTCTCCACCCGCTCTGAAGCCATTATTTTTTTTAACCATGCGATTAATTGTATTCCATATTTTATTCCAATCCCCCGCTTCAGTTATCCAGTGAGCAAGTAAAAAATTACCTTCACTATGACGGACAAAAATTTGTCCATTTTTCAACTCTAGGTTGATCCCCGCAGCTCCTTTATCTACACTCATTTTTTCTCCTTTTTGTTTTTTACTTTAATTATCCTATAATTATCTAAACTGTCCTCACACCCTTCCTCACAATTTAAATTCCAATCCTTAACATCTTCTCTTAAACATTTGTCAGCTTCCTGATAACTGTTAAAATATTCTGGTTCTCCATCAACAGTCCAATTATTTATCCATCCATCACACAATGTAAAAGTTTGCACTTCATACTTCTTGCTCATTTACACCCCCAATTCTCGTTCTGTAAAGCAGAATATAAATCAGAAAATTTCTGTATGTTGGCAAGATAATGATATTTTGGATGTAGACGCAATCGAAATTGATGATAAAACAAACCCCGCGCCAGAATTAAATGGCAAAGTGTTGTAAGCTCTAGTTTACTCATCAATATAATCACCATTAGAAAATTCAACTCTTCCGTTTGGATAAACGGTGACCATTCCACCCTTAAAAAATTTTTGATATTTTCCCTTTTTATCTGGCTCTAATCCTTTTACTCTTGTTTTCATTCTAATTGTAAAATAAACATCTTTACCGTATTTTTTTCTTACATCATCAGCAGACAATTTATTTTTCATTTTTTCTCCTTTTTTGTTAGTTTCATATTTTATCTCTCATTTTTTGAGCAACATATTCAACAACTAACCAACTTAAAACAGATTTAAAACTATCGTGATCATCAATATATTGTGTATCACCATCATTTTGTAAAAAATCTATTAGACCCCCTTGATTATTTATTATTTTCCAAATTTCTTTTTTATTTCTATCATAAAAAGATTGTGGATTTTTTATACTACTACGATCAAAAAAATCAGTTCCGTTATTATTTGCAATCCAATCAATAGTAATTTCTTTATTTATTTGTTGTAAAATTTCTTTTTTAATTGTCATATAACCTCCTTTTTATAAATTTTCTTGTCGTAAATATTCTGTTAATGTTGGAATATTGTTTTTTTTAATTTGACCTAAAACTTCAATATAGGGATATTCACTTCCATCATCTATATCAAATTCTTTTTTCCATCTTTTTTCTAATTTATTTAATTGTGTCTGTGTTGGTTTTTTTGGTTGATTTATCAAAACAACATCTGTTCCATATTTAGTTACAATTGATATTTTCCAAACTATTGACATTTAACCTCCTTTTTTTCAGGCTCTAACATTAAAACGTCCATATCTTCAGTTATATATTCTAGGGGTTTCAACCTTACGTCATCCTTTAATCTGTAAGTAATTTCATTACCCTTACTATCTGTTTTTACATTGCCATCTTCATCCATTAAATAAAATGTAATGTCTGACACTCCAATATTCCAATGTTTCATTTAACCTCCTTTTTTAATTTCCAAATTGGCGGATCCCATATCGCATTAGGAAATTTACTTTTTATTTGATCACTTTCACATTCAAAACAAACATATTCATCATCACACATAAATCTATTATTTTCGTTGATACAATCTTCATTAGGTTTTACATGTTTTAATAAATCAATCATTAGACCCCCTTTTTTTCTTTTAATATCTTTAATATTAATTTTGCTGTTTGTGGTGTTAGTGTCATTGTATTTGTTGTGTTTCCTAAACCATCAAATATTTTTATACCAAAACCATACTCAGTATCTGTTAATCTTTTAAACTGATCTCTTACATAATTTTCATTTTTGTTCACTACTTATACCTCCTACATTCATATTAATTACTTTATTTAATCTTCTATCTTTTTCCGCACTGCTTAATTCATCCCAATCATCAGGAAAGGATAGCCCCGCAATTTCAAAATATCTTTTTTGATATTTGTGTTTTACTTCTGGATTATCCTTATCGCATAACAAACCAAATAATTTTGATACTGTTGCTGCCGTTTTTATTTGATTGTTAGCTGCTGTGACTTGCTCATTATATATTTTTGAACCTCTAGCACTATCAAGATTTTTTTTAAATTCTGCATTTGGTTCTCTTTTTGTTTTTCTTTCAACACCTACAAAGTCTTCAACCCAATTTAAATGCTTAGCTGTCGTAATGCTCCAGACGTTCTCCGATATTCTTAAAACATTATCTTGTAAATATTGGAATGCGATAGGGGTAGAATAAGAATAAAAAACCCTTAACCCGTTCTCGTTTGTGTAATAAAGATTTCTTGTAGATCTCAAATAGTGTTTTTTCATTTTTTCTCCTTTTGTTAAATTATTTGAAATTTTATCTTATTATATCCCATCAGTCAAATGGTATTTTACGGGGCATTGCTGCCCCGTTTTAATTTATCTAAATAATACTGGAACCTTACTTTCATTTAAATCTTCAATGACATCTGCATTATTTAAATCAAATTTTTCATAAAACACACAACCCGCTTCATGATTATACTCAAAATTACAATGTCCGTTTTGTACTGTGTTATGCCCTATATGATGCCTAAATGACTGTGGAACCCTTTTTTTGGCTTCTTCTGGGCTTGAAGCCAGAACGTCAAAGTAAGTTAAAGATTTAATTTCAACTCTGTAATTTTTGTAGTTTTTCATTTTTTTCCTTTTGTTGTGCGGGGCATTGTTGCCCCGCTTTGGTTAATTATGCCTGTAATTGATTTGAAACTTCAGCTATAAAATCAACTACATTTTTTGAGATATCTTCTTGTACATCTGCAAATTCATAAGAAGATAATTTTTCAAGCTTGAAAATATTTTCTTGTACCTTCAAAGCCTGTCTACTCTCAGCTTCAAGTCTATCATCATCTATTTGATTTAAGATATGATAAACTTTTTTTCTTATTTGTTTTTTCATATATACCTCTTTTGTTAATATAAGATAGGATACTACAAGATAAGATATAATAATATAGTCAAAAGTGTCGCACCCTGTATTTTTTTTATTCAACTCAAAGTTGTATAATTAAAAAATTGGATCGTGACATTTTTGCAACACTGTTGTATTTTTGCACTGTGTCTAATCCTGAAAGTTTACTTTGGAGAAAATTAAAATTAGCTCTGAGTAAAGATAAATTTTTTTTAACTAGAATTGAAACTTTAACTGTTTCAGGTGTGCCAGATGTTTTTGGAATACATAACAATATCTCTTTTTGGATAGAATTGAAATCAAATCGGGTCAACTATCCAACCTTAAATAAATTTCAAATATCATGGATCAATAGAGCGGTTAAGCATGGCGGTAAAATATTTATCTTGCATGAAGCCCAAAAGCACAGACTGCTTAAAATATATAAAATCAATTCTTTTTTTACAGATCCGCGATCCATTAGCCCCGTTTTTATTTGCAAAAAACCCGTCACTTGGCCGTTGTTCGTTAATCGTTTAAAATTGTTATTGTTGACCTGATTACTATTGATAATCTTTTATTATCGTTAGTAATAATTACTGTCCGTTGACCGTTAGAAGGCTCAAATAAAACGCAAAAACAGATCCGAGAAAAAATTAAAAAAGCACCACGGATCGCAGAAAAACGTAAACTGTCAGGCGACACTTGTAGCAAGATACATAGATGTATATAAGGTTCAGATGAAATGGCTTTTCTAGATGGCAATGAATCTTGACACATTAACTGATGAAGAACTAAAGGACTTAGTTTTAAAGAAGCAGCTTGAATATATAAAATTATGCCAAGATGACTTCTTAGCTTTTGCACAAGCCGTATGGCCTGATTTTATTTACAGAAAAACAAACAACCCCAAAAGATACGGGCATCATCAAATCATAGCTGATAAATTTGAAAGAATTGCAAACAACAAAGAGAGAAGATTAATAATCAATATGCCACCTAGGCATACAAAATCAGAATTTGCGTCATACCTTTTTCCTGCTTGGATGATCGGTAGAAATCCTAAAATGAAACTCATGCAAGTTTCACACAATGCAGAACTTGCAACAAGGTTCGGTAGTAAGGTTCGAAACTTAATGGATTCCGAAGAGTACAAAATGATATTTGGAGATGTTAAACTAAGAGAAGATAGTAAAGCAAAAGGCCGTTGGGAGACAAATCATGGGGGCGAATATTTTGCAGCGGGGGTTGGCGGTTCTATAACAGGACGAGGGGCGGATTTGCTTATTATCGATGATCCACATACTGAGCAAGATTCAATGTCTGATACTGCCATGGACAGAACTTATGATTGGTATTCTTCAGGGCCACGTCAAAGATTACAGCCAGGTGGTAGAATTGTAGTTGTCATGACACGTTGGGCAACTGATGATCTAACAGGAAGATTAGTAAAGGCTCAAACAGAACCAAAAGCAGATAAGTGGAACGTAATAGAATTTCCAGCTGTGATGCCAAACGGAAGTCCTGTTTGGCCTGAGTACTGGAGTAAAGAAGATTTAGATTCAGTTAAAGCATCAATATCAACAAAGAATTGGAATGCACAATACATGCAAGATCCAACTTCGGAAGAAGGTGCAATAATCAAAAGAGAATGGTGGCAAGATTATGATAAAGAATATTTACCAAAACTACTACATGTCATACAAAGTTATGACACAGCGTTCTCTGCAAAAGAAACATCTGACTATAGTGCAATTACAACATGGGGAATATTTCAACCAGTAGAGGGTTATGAGGATGCAATAATATTATTAGATGCAGTCAAAGGAAGATATGACTTTCCAGATCTAAAAAATTTAGCCATAGAGCAATATAATTATTGGGAACCTGAAACAGTTATCGTTGAAGCAAAAGCAAGTGGTCAACCGTTAATACAAGAGCTAAGAAGAACTGGAATACCTGTGGTGGATTATGTCCCCGCAAAAGGCCGAGATAAATTTACTAGAATAAACAGCTGTGCTCCTGTGTTTGAGTCTGGTATGGTTTGGGCTCCATTAGATGAAAAATTTGCTCAAGA
>CEUT01004435.1_pt1 | contig 11956 bp, 14 predicted proteins | sample 531401 | NCBI WGS metagenome assembly CEUT01 (sample SAMEA2622821, study PRJEB7988) | marine metagenome | biome: marine biome (ENVO:00000447); feature: surface water layer (ENVO:00002042); material: "saline water (ENVO:00002010), including plankton (ENVO:xxxxxxxx)" | depth 5 m | reverse complement strand
TTTAAATATTTTAGATTGTTTCTACTTGGAAGTATAAAACTAATTAAGTTCATTTTTGTTACCTTTAATCCATGCCCATTTTTTGTCTATCTGATAATGTACATCAAAGTCTTTAAATAGTTCTAAAAGTTCAGAATCATTTTCAAAATTATGACCTATAAAGTGACGCCAAGCCGGGCCTGCGTATTTGGGTAATTTGTTTAATGTAGGTCTCATAAATTGTAGACTAATGTATTTAGAATCTTTCAAAACCCTTAGTATCTCTTTAATATAACTATTAACTAAATCTTTAGAAATGTGCTGAAATGTTATGATAGAGTAAACAAAATCATAACTATTGTCTTCTAATTGAGATAAATCATATCCGTTATTTAAATAAGTATTACAATTTTCGTAGTCCTTTAAATAATCTTTTGAGAACTCAATCATAGACTCTGAAAAATCTACACCATCTACTTGTTTAAATTTATCTGAGAAAGTAGCCATCATTCTGCCTATGCCACATCCTATATCAAGAACCTTCCAATCTTTTTCATATGGTATATCAGTTAATATTGCTTGTGAGTGTTCTTCTTTAGATTCTAACCAAGCTTGGTCTTTATCTTCTTCCTTATGTTCAGGATGTTTAGCTGTGAGGGAGGGTATGATTAGAATCTTATCAAACTTAGCCTTTCTAAGGTCATTAGTTTCCCAAGTGTATCTGTTGTTAGTTTTCATCGATAACTGCGCGTCCCTGCATCTTCATCCAATCTTTATCGTGTCGTAATTCACCATTAGTATCTTCTGCACCTCTTAACACGTGATTAGGAGTTTGTAATAAGTCCGTGAGTGCTATCATAGCACTTATATCTTTAGGAAAACAATGACCACCATATCCAAAGTCTCCATCAGGACCAGGAACTCCCCAATGTGATGGCCCTAATCTCTCATCAAGAGTAGCGTACTCGACTACTTTGTCATAATCTATACGTAATCTTTCACATATTTTATACATCTCATTTGCAAATGCTACCTTGACCGTTAGAAAATTATTAGTAAGATACTTTATCATTTCAGCGTATGTAGAGTCTGTCTTAATTATATGTGCTTTCGGAAATGCTTTACTGAACATAACTCTTAATTTGTTAGTTCCTTTTCTATCACCACCTAATATTATTCGTGTTTGATTTTTAAAATCATCTATCGAGTTTGCTTCAGTAAGAAACTCAGGACTAAATACTATTGTATTATTTTTGTACTTTTGATTTAAGGAGGCAGTAGTTCCTGGAATAATTGTTGATTTTATAACTACTATTTTACCTTTAGTATATCCATCAAGTTCTTTTACAACTTCTTCTACATAACCTGTATAACATTCTCCACTTTGTGTCATAGGCGTAGGAACACATACAAAAATAATTTCGGAATACTCTGCTAATAGTTCTAAATTAGCAACACCAAGTCTCTTTACATTTACTTTATCGTCTTTATCATAACAAAGTAATTTGTGATGATTTTTAAGGCCTTCATAGACTGCGGTTCCTACGAACCCTTGTCCAACTACTCCTACTTTCATTTATAACTTCTCCACTTTATTCTTGCAGGAACATCTGTTCCTTCTATTGGTTTGACAAAAGTTGCTTCGTCTTCTTCAGGTAATCTACCCCACTTATTTATAAATTTCTGTATATTAACCTGTTCTGCTTCTTGTTGTCTTTTTGATTTCATAAAAAACTTATCTTTTGCTTCATCTCTGAAGTGACTACCACGAGCAGAAAAATGCCATAAAACTGATTGTGGTATCATTCTAAATTCATAGCCTTCTAATTGCATACGAATAAACAAATCTTTATCTTCCCAAGACGCTGGTCTGAATAAATCATCATTACCGCCAATCCATTTGTAGTCCTCTACCCTACAAAAGAATCCTGCTCCACCTGCTTTTCTAACTTCTAAACTATCATTCATTTGTGAAAACTCTGTCGCCCACTCATCAAATGAACTTGAATCAAAATCTTCAGCATATGCTCCAAACTCTTGTGTATCTACAAATACCGTGCCAGGTCTGTAGTTAGGGTCATTTGTAAATATTCTTGGTTGTATTCTAAATGATGATGCTATTAGTCGTGTGCCTTTATCAAGACCATCATATAATTTTAATAATTCTATATCTTGATTTGGTGCTAACCACATATCAGAATGGACTATATTTACAAATTCTGTTTTCACTTTGTCTACACAAAAATCCATTCCACCGCCAATGCCTTTAGGGTCAGTATTCTCATCCACGTAATATTCTATGTCGTGTATGTGATAGTTAGCATCTAACCAATTATAGGTACCATCATTACAATTTTCAGCGTGTACTATTATAGGCATATCTTTATAATAGGCATTTTGTCGTATTGACTTGATAGCTAACTTTAAGTAGTCTAAATTATTATTTGTAGATATTGTAGTAGTTATTTTATGCGTTCCCATACATCTTCCCAAGTGTAAGATTTTTTATTTTCAAATAAATTAGCATTGTTGATTTTACAAAACTCATTAGCGACATTGTACCAATCGTGATTAGTACGATTCTTGTCTATATAAATATCATTGTCTTCGCCTAAAATGTAATTTCTTTTTTGTGGATGTTTTCTATTGTGTACAATCAATATATTTTTGAAATGATATTGCGGAACATCAGGCAACACTTTATTCATCATCAACATAAATGCTGTGTCTTCGTTTATGAAAAAACAACTCTTTGGTATGTTGACACCTGACCTGATAACTTCTGAACTAATTACAAGACCACACCCATTAAACTTATGAGGAGTAATTTGTCTTACATCCAAATCTTCTACTTTCTCATTAATCAAATTCATTTCGTCTATATTCATAGTGTATGGAATACTCCACCAATTCTCTGTGTCTCCTTCAATGAAAGGCTTATCTGTAAAGTCAGGATGTTCTAAAGGTTTCCAAGAATCATCCCACATTTTATTTATACCAAAAGTTGCTACATACTTTGGAGTCTCTACATTTGAATGTAACATATCTAAAACTTCAAATGTCTGTTCAGGTAGTAATGAGTCACTCTCTCCCCACATAAGAACATCAGCACTATCACAATATTGCCTGTTGAAACTTCTTCTATAATCAGCTATGGTATAAATGTCTATTTCAGTTTTCCAATAGATGTAGTGACATCCTCCTAATATTTCTTTAACCATATCAATAAATTTTGTTTCTATCTCGTACATACTTTTTTTAGAAGTATCTAACTTCTCTAAATCTTCATTTAGATTTAAACAAATATCTATCTGTACGTTTCGTCTTGGCGAGACTCTACGGACTGCATTTCGAAGACTTATCAAATAGTCTTCAATCATCTCTACTTCATACCACTGAACGAGACATCCTATTGCAATTTTATTATTCATAATTACTTTTTATTAGTTCCCAAGTATCTTTCATTATAGGTAGTCTGTGTTGTTTATCAAATCCATTAAAGTGCCAAACATATCCTAAATCAACAAACGAACCATCTTGTAATATTTCTTTTCTGTTTAGATGTGTCAAATTAAATTTCTTAGACATAATGTGTGAACCACCAAATGCACCTAAGTGTCTTTGAACTAAATAATTAACAGGTGTTTGGTCAGTACCTTTTCTTAAAGTTTCTTGTAAGTGTAAAAGTTTTTCTCTGTTTTCTTCTTCAAATTTTATTATATGGTCTACAAGCATCTTCTTTACTCTTTTACTCATAACAATAAATCCACAATTAAAATACTCTTCCCAATCTAATTTTAAATCTTTAAATATTTTTTGATATCCTTTTATACTCTCGTTAACCCAACCCACGTTATCATTATCTGTACAAGCATTGAATATATTAGGAGAATATTCTGTAGAAAAGAAATTAGGAGCATCCCATTTTATCATCGTGTCAACATCTACTAATGCTACTCTTTCATAATCTAATTTATTATTTTCTAAAATATCCCATACATACCATCTTTGCCAAGTAGGTTTTACTATTGATGTATCTGCTAATGGTTCATCTAATATTAATAAATCTACATTATTTTTATCACACCAATATTGCCAAGTGTTTATACAATAAGGTTTACAATCAATATCTACAAGACCTTTCATTGCAGTTATAACAACTACGTTTTTATTCATACGTGTATCCTGCAGATAGTTCTCTGAAGTTCATAAACTTTTCCATTAAGTTTTGTGATTGCATATATCCAAACATTCCTTGTTCAGCATTTTGACAATACGTCTGTAAGTCTAAATCACTTTTACCACTTTTGTAAGTGTGTGCTGAGTGATGAATTAATGGACATCTATCTACTACACCTACTTTCCAATCGTTCTGTTCACATAAGATACCTGATAGTACATCTTGACCCCAACCATAAACTAACTCATCAGGAAACTGAGGATACTTTTCAATAAAATCTTTATGTATTAATGGTGATTGAAAATCTACCCACTTTACTTCACGAATCTTATCACTATTCCAACAATGCATATACTTCCATTTACATTGATTTTCAACTTGTAATACAGATGGAGACACTATTTTAAAATCGTTATTAAACATCTCTTCTCTGAGTGTTTTTACAAAATTATTGCCTTGAAGAACCAAGTCGTTGTTCAATGATAATAAACTATCATATGCTTCGGACATAGTAAAGAAATCTAATGCTATGTTGAGTGCACCTCCAAAGTATGTGTTCTGTCCTGTTTCGTGTGTTGTGTATTTAGATTTACCTTCATCAGTAGAACCATTATCAATCAGAATTAAATCGTAATCATCTCTTTCGTATGGCTTTAATTCTTCCCATAACTTATCTGTCATCTGTGGAAGATTGTGATTGTATATTACTGCTAATGTTTTACTCATATTCCTGGTTTTTCTTTTCTTAAATCTACGTTAACACCCTTATAGTGTAATATGTATTTGTATATTTCAAAACTCTCACCTCTAAGATTTCCGAACGAATAGTCTTTTTCTAAATGTTGTCTTGTTATCTCTAATATGTAACCATCATCCCATCTACGTTCTTTAAATGCACGTTGAGATAAAAACATATCTACCCAATACTCTACAATAGCCTTGCCTTCTTTTTTGAAATTAAAAAGAGTTACATCTGATTCTATACTTTGTCCAGGTCTAATGATTAAAGAAGAATCATAATTTTCTATGTAATCAAATAATTGTTCATCAAATTCTCTACCAATCATTGTATCACACCCTACCCAAAGTAAGTGGTCTGTATCTATTTGTTCGATACAATGTTTTATAGCGGCTATTTTTCTAAACCAATAGATAGCATTTCTATTCCAATAGTTATTAGAACCATGTCCTTCATATCCTGCATCTTCTATTTTGTGACAATCTTTAAGTGGTGAAGTATTAATAAAATCTTCTATCCAATCTTCATTGATATCAAATACATCATATAAATTTAGTCCATCCCAATCTACATCAAAGTCTATCCATTCATTGTATTTTTCTTTTTCAAAAGAATTTTCGTGATAAGCATAAAAAGAAACTTCAGGATATTTTTCTTTCATCTCCCAAAATATATTAGAGGCTTGAGTGCCATTTTCTTTTCTTGCCTCAAATATTCTTTTGTTGAAGGTTGTGCCTACACTTATTTTTTTGTTTATATCTAACATCATAAAAGATTAATTAAGTTGAATAATATCTTGTCTAATTTACGAACATCTTCGTTAGAAATCAAGTGGTTATTTCCAATAAAAAATCCATGATAATGTAAATAGTCTACTTTAGGAAACTCTTTGAATGGTTCATATTCTGATAAGAATGGTTGTCTCAATAAATTACCACTACATAAAGGTCTTGTTTCGATTCCATTCTTTTCTAAATATTCTTGTACTTGATTTCTCCATTTTCTTTCTTTTACAATAAAAGGCAAACAGAAACTACTATTACCTTTGAAGTTTGGTATGTGAAAAAAGTCAGGTCTCCGTTCAAGCATAGATACAAACTCATCACAAATTTCTCTACGTCTTTGTATCATAGAATCTAATCTTGGTAATTGTGATAATCCTAAGACAGCACCAAATTCATTATTTCTGAAATTGTATCCGTCTGTAATAAACATAAATCGTTTATCTACATCAGGATATTGTTTAATATAACTTTCGTATCTTTCAGGTGAACACTCTCTTGCCAATCCGTGACTACGTTTTGCTCTCATCAACTCATACAACTCTTCATCGTCTGTACTAACAAAGCCACCCTCAACGGTTGTCATATGATGTCCAAAGTAAGAACTAAAAGTAGACCCTTCAGAATGTGTGCCTACTTTCTTTCCATATATCTCAGCACCATGTGATTCACAACAATCTTCTATGTAAAAAGCATTAGGTATAATTTTCTTAAACTCATTGATTGGTGCTGGTATTCCGAAAAGATGAGTTACAAATACTACTCTGATATCAGGATGTTCTTGATGTAACTTTGCCATATGTTCTAAGTCAAAACTAAAATTAGAATTATCGACATCACAAAATATAGGCTTCAATCCTAACTGAATTACAGGTGCTATATTAGTCACCCAAGTCATCGAAGGTACAAGAACCTTATCACCGTCTTTTAGATTATATCTTCTCTTCATCGCTGATAACAAAAGAAAGTTAGCAGTGCTACCTGAAGAAACAAACAGAGAGTGTTTTACACCTAACCACTCTGACCATTGTTTTTCGAACTCTACTACTTTAGGTCCATTTGTATATCTATTACTTGTCTGTATAAAATTAACTAAAGAATCTTTATCTTCTTGTGTAATACAATCTTTCATTAAAGGCCAAAACATAACTTCTCCTTAATCTATAACAGGAAATCCTGTGTTATGATATCTTTTGTCTACAAAATTTAAAACTTTGTAAACATCAATTAATTCATTTATTCCACGTTCTACACTAATTGTAACGTCAAATCCTAAAGATTTTAATTTGTCATAAGACACTTCATAATCTCTATTATCTTTGTCATAGTCAAAATCGTTGTAATGAACATAACAACCTGTTTTCTTTTTTATCATTTCACAAATATCTTTTTTAGAATAATTCATATCGTTAGAACCGCAGTTATAAACTTCGCCTCTCATCAACTGATTATTCTCTATAGCAAACAAAAATGACCTTGCCATATCTCTTGCGTGTATAAAAGTTCGCATAGCAGAAGATTGATATATCACTAATGCACCCTCAGTTATCGCCTTGTATGTCAAGTCATTTATTAATAAATCCATTCTAAGTCTATGTGATATACCAAAAGCAGTAGCAAATCTATATGCTGTACTAAATCCATTTTCCATAACAATATCTTCTGCTTGAGTTTTTGTGATTCCGTATAAAGTTCCAGGATTTAATGTTGTCTTCTCTGTACATATACCATCCACTTTACCATAGTTAGAACCTGTTGAGCCGAATAATAGGAACTGATTTGTACTCATACAATCTACTACGTTTTGAGTCCCTAAAACATTGACATCCTTGGTCATCTGTTTATTGTTATCACAAGCCAAGTATCCTACAATAGCCGCTAAGTGTATAACACAATCTACCTTACTAATTTCTTTTCTTAGTTTTTCTTTATCAAGTATATCACCGTTGACAAAAGAAAAATTATCATCACTAAAAAAGTTTATTAATGGTGTGCCATCATACATTAATCTATCGTAGATAGTCACTTGATAGTTGTTTTCTAATAACAACTCTGTAAGCACCGTGCCAATATATCCAGCACCGCCTGTTATTAATATTTTATTCATATATTAAAGTCAACCCTGCACCTTTTGGATACTTTCTCCATTGTGGATGTTCCATCTCTACGTCCATTTCTCCTACTATTTTTCTGAACTCGTCATCGTGTGTAGTAAAATACTTTGATTCTATATGGTCGTGTAAACTTGTAAACATAACATTTTCATAATCATTAAAACAAGTTTCAGCTAACATCAAACCTCCTGGATACTTAGGACCATCAACAAACACTCCTATCTTTTTGTCTGAGTGTTTTTCAATTAGTTCAGGTATCAAATCGTACCCATCACCTTCTATAAATTCTATCTGTGGATAGATTGGTTTTATAACAGATTGAACGCCTTCCCATTTTAGTCTCGGGTCGATACCTTCTTGTACGTAATCTATAGAATACACTTTCAAGTCAGGAAAAACTCTACCCCAAACACTTGTAGAACCGCCTCTATAAACTCCTGATTCAATAAAGATATCTATCTCATTATCTTTTGCTAAAGTGTAAAGTGCTAATGCTTCACTAAAAAATATACTATTGCTTGGATAACTTCCATCAGGTCTCTCAGGATGTTTTGGCCAAGCGTGTGGCACATCCCATCCTATATATGTTCCAACTTTTTTTATAAACTCATCTTTATATTTTTTAACATTTTCAAGATTCATTTTTATCTCCCAATTACTTCTAATATTTCATCAATTCTATCCGATGTTTTATGATACTCAAGTGCATATGTATAACCATTATTAGCAATCATTTTTCTCTCTTCATCGTTTTCTAAATAGTATTCTATTTCGTTTCCTAAGTGTTCTAAATAATCATAGTACACTAAATGTTTTCTGTCTTCAAAAGGATTTATTGCGGGTGTTATCATTCTGTCTACAATTACCATAGCACCACAACTCAAAGTTTCAAATAGTCTGTAATCTCCTTCCCACAAATCAGGATTACAATTAACAACTATTTTAGAACGTAACATCTTACGAACATATTCTTCACCTGCACTCATACGACCCGCCTCACCGTCAGAATTAACAATACCTACGTGAATATTTTTGTGACTAAAATTACTCTCAACAAATTCTGCGACCATTTCTCTACGAATCATACCAACTTTATTTCTTTCAGATTCTCTCCTAAAGAATACTGATATGTCGATATCTCTTTCTTCGTAAAAGTTTACATCATAATCTAACCAATCATTTTTTATACAATAACTAATAGGTCTATACTCACGTGGATAACTTCTAAATTTGCCTTCGCCTTTCCATACACAATTACGTTTAAAATAGTATAGACAATCAACGTTAAATAATTCAGGTCGGTCAGAATAATCTATTATAATTAATTTGTCTCCACTCCAATCTGATACATTTCCTTGATATCCTTTTGGGTTACCGGTTAGATGTCTGAAGTCAGCAAATACAAAATCACATTCTTCAAAAGAATCAACTAATTCAGTTTTTGGATTAAGCATAACGCCATCTTTTAGAATGTGATTCAACTCTCCTTTATTTGTCTGAATATTAAATTGTTCTATAGGAGGTATCCATATTTTAATCATAATACCCTCGTTCAATAGCTTTCTTTGCTATAAAATCATCTTGAACCTCAGGAAAGTCTGATTGTAATTGTAACTCATACGCATTAGAAACTCTGTACAAAGGCAAGTGTGAGTCGTCTGCTTTTTGTTTCATCTGTTCTTTAGATATATTTCTGTAGTGATTACAAGTCAAGTATGCTCTTTCGATAGACTCTTCTCTTAAATTGTGATACCAAATTTCTGTCTCAGGGTCGTTGTGATAATTATCTAATCTATCTACACCATCAACAATATTAATCTGTCTTGTAGGTAGTGATGGACAATGTGTAGTCAACTTTGCAAATGCTTCTGTTTTGAAAATAGATTTGACTTCAATCTTTTCATATTTACAATCTCTGTGTTTCCATACTTTTAAAAACTCTTCAGAGTGTGGATGTTTTTTATCGTGATTCCATCTCCAATTAGTATCTATTAAAACTTTATCAGGATTCTTATCTCTACCATTAGCAGTAAAGTTTACCCAAGGTATTTTAATCAAATCAACATCTTTAAAAGTAGTTTCTAATTCTTCTCTGATAGTCTTATCCGGATTACGTCTTGTAGTTATAAACTCATCTGCATCAACAAACATAAACCACTTTGTTTTCTCTCTCAACATATGGTCATACATCAACTGAGCATCAATTAATTTTTCGTGATGAGATTTAAAGTGAGTTGCTTCGTACACAAAAACTTTAGGATGATTTGCTACATATTCAGGATACGGCTCTGTAGAGTTATCATCAAGTATATGTATTTCATCTACGCCTTCGTGAAGATAATGCTTTACGAAAGACTCTAAGAATAAATTTTCGTTACGTACTCTAAGTAATATAGTTAAGAAATTCATTTGTTTTTCCAAAAGTCATATATCCCTTTTTCTACTTCATAAATTTCCCAAGATTGTCTTTTTCTATTAGGCTGTTCTTGTGCCCAAGACCACATATTACTCAAACCAAGTTCTAAATCTGTAGTGTCTTTGTAATCAAGAAGTTTCATAGATTTTTCCCAAGTTGGATGCGCATCTTTTACTTCGTGTCGTGGTTCAAGATGTACTGATTCACCGCCCTGTATAACATTCATCAATATTTCATTTGCTTCATTGATACTATAGAATGTACCACTTCCAAGATTAATTATTTCTTTAGATGCTCTCTCATCAACACCTGCATTATACAGAGGTTCTAAACAATCACCCATATAACTAAATGCTCTCTTCTGTTCTCCATCTCCAAAAATAGTCATAGGCTCATCATTCATATATTGATACATCCAAATACCTAATACGTTTCTATATCTATCCCATATGTTTTGTTTTTCACCATATACGTTATGTGGTCTGATAATACACCAATCCAAACCGTGTTGTTCACCTGCTACTTGAATATCCATTTCACAAGCATACTTTGCTATGCCATAAGGGTCAATAGGAGTCGGAGTATGTGACTCATCAAAAGGAGGATTACCGTGTCCATAAACAGCCATTGTTGAAGTAAACACAAGCCTCTCTACATTATAATTTATACAAGCATTTACTACTTTAGAAGTAGACATAAGATTATTTTTGTAATTATAGTTTCTCATAAAAGGACTTAATCCTTCTGCGGCATATGCGGCAAAATGATAAACTATGTCAGGATTTGTTGCTTCAAATAATTTTTCTAACTTACTATTATCTGCTAAATCAAACTGATGAAACTGAACTTTATTGTTTACATTATCAATATATCCACCACTCAAATCATCTACACCAATTATACGATGATATGTGTTGTCAGCTAACCAATCTGCTAATCTCGCACCGAGTAATCCTGCGGCTCCTGTTATCAATATTGTTTTAATTTCAGGTTTAAATATACCACCATCACCTACGCTATAGACTTCTCCTGTTTCAAGAGGGTCTGTACTATTTCTGTTTATATCCACTTATCTCCTCATTATAGAATTTATTTTGTTGTTCTTGTTTTTCAATAGTTTTTCTGTGTATAAGACAAAAGTCATCCTCAAAAGGTAATGCTGTAGTGACTTTCGCACCTGTTAGTATTTCGTGTACAGGCTTTACCCATTTAATTCTTTTTAAATTTTTATATAATCTTGCTTGTGGGTCAGGAAAATTAATCCTACCCAACGAATCTAAATTATAACCATACATCTTACAATGTGCTTCAGTTATACCTTCTACGGTATTTATTCTTGGTATCCAAAACATTTCAACATTAGGATTAGCATTTATCAATGCTTTCAGATTTGCTATCAAAGTCTCTGCGGGTAATTCATCTGCATCTAATTGAAATATATAGTCTTTTTTACATATAGAATTTAAGTAATTTTTATGAGAAGCAAAATCTTTTTTTAATTTTTTTTGTTTAAATGTATTCACAAATCCACAATCTATATAAGGCTGTAACATTTCTATGTGACTATCATAACTAAAGTCATCAAGAATAACTACTTCATCAGTATCTTGGTCTTTCCAATTCATCAAAAAATCAAGAAGATTTTTTAGTTCATATGTTTCATTGTGTGATGTGATTGCATAACTAATCATAATAATACCGCATCCAATACTTGTGGGTCTATCTTTACAGGCTCAAGAAATATTT
>CEUT01020944.1_pt1 | contig 11960 bp, 6 predicted proteins | sample 531401 | NCBI WGS metagenome assembly CEUT01 (sample SAMEA2622821, study PRJEB7988) | marine metagenome | biome: marine biome (ENVO:00000447); feature: surface water layer (ENVO:00002042); material: "saline water (ENVO:00002010), including plankton (ENVO:xxxxxxxx)" | depth 5 m | reverse complement strand
ATGCTACATCAGATAATCAAGTTAATCAGTTTAATGAAAGTTTAGCTGCACAAATTGAACAGTTTAATACAAGCCAATCAAATGCAATGGCTCAGTTTAATGCTACTGAAGCAAACAGAGTAGCAGCTATAAATGCAGGTAACGCTATAGACGCTGCTAAGTTTAACAATCAACTAACAACACAACTAAAACAGTTTAATGAATCTATGGATTTACAGAGAGAACAGTGGAATGCTGCTAATGCTCAAGCTGTAGAACAATCTAATATACAGTGGAGAAGACAAGCTAACACTATAGATACTGCTGCTCAGAATGCAGCTAATCAAGAAAACGCAGCTAAGTCTTTTCAAATTTCAGCAGCCGACCAAAACTTTATATGGCAAACATTAAGAGATGAAGCTGCTTATTTAAGACAGGCTTATGAAAACAATGAGCAACGTAAAACTACTTTATATGCAACAGCTATTTCTAATGACATTGATACAGGTGCAGTTGGTATTCAACCCATAGTAGATATTGTAGACGGAATTATAGACTAGGAGAAAGCAATGGGATTTTTTAAAAAAATATTCAAGGGTGTTAAAAAAGTCTTTAAAAAGATTGGTAAAGGTATCAAAGGTGTTTTTAAAGGCATTGGAAAATTCATGAATAAGATTGGTGTCGCAGGTCAAATTGCTCTTATGTTTGTTCCGGGGATAGGGCCGATGCTGTCGGGGATGCTCAGAGGATTAGGGGGCGTAGCTGCTACAGCACTTGGCAGTATGGGTACTGTAGGTAATTCAATACTTAATGGAGCAAGATTTGTTATAGGTAAAGCTAGTGCATTTGCAGGTGGAGTAAAGAATACTTTTAGAACTATTACTCAAGGTGTAAAGACTTTTGCAAGTGAGTTTACTAAGACTGCTCTTAACAAGATGGGTTTTGATCCTACTAAATTTGGTTGGTCAGCAGATGGTAGTTTTGATACTTGGGTTAAGTCTGGTAAAGATCAAACCTTTGGAGATGCTTGGAGTAAAGTAACTACAAATATTACTGACAATGCTAGTAAGATTCTTGATCCATTTAGAAAGAGTGTAGTAGCAGATTCCGGTACTACTTTAGATACTTTATCTGATAGTACTTTTAAACCAGTAGATGAAATAAAACAATTAAATCCTCAAATACAAAACTGGGATGACATTAGTGGTAAGGCTATAAACTTAGACCCTGATAATGTTTCTCAAGTGTTTGGAGTTAGTCCCTTAAAGTCAACAGCAACAATGACTCAACCTCAAACTCCTTCTTTATTAGACCCTGATACTAATTTATTAACTGGAGAAAAGATAGTACCTAAACCAACTGTAGAGGTTCCTTTTAAATTACCTGAAAGTGCAGTAGATACTATAGGAACAGACACAGGTGGTGGTAGCTTACTAAGTATGCCTAGCTTGGGTTCAGCAGCTACACAGGTAGGAGTTAATGTAGCTTCTCAGGCAGCTATGGGAGCTTTAGCAGGTGATCCTCCTGAGTATTATGGTGGAGAAATGATAGACGCAGGATACGCTCAAGTAGCTTCTGCAACACCACAGCAAGACTTTATGCAAGCAGCAGCCGATCCTTATATGGGTTATCGTGATCCTCAAGGTTCATATGGCTATGGAGTAGGTAACAACAATACTTATATGCAGTACATGAATGCGATGGGTTTAACATAAGGAGCTAACAATGTCAATAGATACGATAGATAATCCTGTAGCTTCTACAATTACATTAAACAGACCAATACCCGGACAAGGGCTTACTGGCGATCCTGATAGCCCGTGGCCTTGGGAAAAGCCTCCAGTGTATACAAACCTAGAGGAAGGTATACAGTATGTGTTTGGGCGTTTGATAGAGCCTGAAGCCTATACTTCTATTATGAATGTAATAGATGACGGCACTCCTTTGATGGATGTTACTCAAGGAATATTGTTTAAAGGATTTACAGAAGGCAAATGGAATCCAGACCTAATGATGCTTCTTGCAGAACCTACTGCCTATATGCTTATGGCTTTAGCTGAAAGAGCTGACATAGACTTCAAAGTCTACAGAGGCGAGGAAGAAGACGATGACGATGATGCCACATTATTTAATGTAGGTATTAATAAAGAAAAAGTAAATCAACTAAAACGCTTTGAAACTTCTAAAGATATACCAAAGGGTATGATACCTAAAGATATAGAAGAACAAATTGAAGAGCTTCCTACTTCTGGTTTGTTATCTAAACCCGAAGAAGAGAAACCAACAGACAGCTTACTAGGAAGGACATAGATATGAGTATTGATGAACTAGGCACTCGACTTGTCAGAGAAGGAAGAAGAAGAAGGGATCGTCAGCGTAAGAGACAAGAGAGATTCCAAACTAGGGCTGCTATAGCTCAGATAGCTGTGCCAGTAGCAGGTAGAATTATTGAAGATAACCTGCAACAGAAGGCTCAAGACTTTTTTAATTCAGAACAAGTTTTAAATTTAAATAGACAATTTAATAAAGCTTCTGTTAATGGTTCAGTATATATAAATAATGAACAAAAAATACAAGCTAGTGGTGGTAATGCTGAAAATTACTTTGCAGATCAAAATTTTGCAGCAGCTAAAACTCAGCTAATGGACACGCTTACAGAAGAACAAATAGGTGGGCCTCAACAATTAAACATGAGGGAAATAGATATAAGAGCAAGAGCTATTGCTAGGGATATGGCAGTTGAACAAGCAAGAGAACACAGAGAAGGTCTTGAGATTGCTCTTAATTTAGGAACTAAAGAAGAATTTGATTCTGAACTTGCTAGGAGATTAAAGCCAACTACACCTACAAGTATTGTAGATTCAATAGGCAGGTGGGTTGGTACTAAGTTTGGTGGTAAGTCTACTACAGAAAGACAGCTAGATGCTATTGATGATTTTAAACGTAGTTATCAGTTTACTTCTACAGAACAAATGAACTCTGCTATAAAAGAGTTTCAAGAAACAAATAACTGGCGGTCTGCTTTTGCTAAAGCTGCTGAAGAAGGAGGCTCGGCCCAAGCTTCTGAATATTGGAGAAATAAAATAAACGAACTAGAAACTATGCCTGATTATAAAATGCCTAGTAAAACTGTATTTGATTCCTATACTACTGCGAAGGGAGAAAGAAAGGTAGGGGGTTATACTGTAGACTTAGATATGAATGGTCAACCAATAGCCGGAACTATGCAACCTATTACACCCGTAGTATTAGCTAATGATCCTGAAGCAGAAAGACTATATAATGTTCAAGTAGCTAATACTTTAAGGTCTAGCTTTGATCCTACCGGAACAGATGTAAGAAATATTTTAACTAACAAAGGTTTTGATTTATTTAAAACTAAAGTTAGAGAAAATAAAAGAGAGGATGGTACTTCTATTAGTGCAGAAGACTTTCAAGGTTTTGATGAACACCGCACAATAATTAAAACTTTTCAACAATTTATAGACGATAATAGAGGTGACTCTAGTATAATTACTCCAGATAGATTAAATCAATTAGAAGCTATGGTAGTAGATGCAAGACTAAAAAGTGATTATATGCAAGGCTTGTATGATGAGTTTGATCGAACAGATGTATTAAGTTTACAGGCTACTAATCCAGAAGAGTATGCAGCATCTAGAGCATACTATGAAAAAATAGAAGCAAATCCTAATTCTGAAGAACCTGAACCTGATTTTTTTGAGAAATATGAAGCTGCTGTTTCTGCTGAAATTGAAGTAGAAAGAGCAGAGACTAGAGCTATGCGTGTAGGAAGGTACGAACTACCTGAAGAATTAACTGAAGAAATAGACTTACCTACAATTGATCCTGATAAAACAGGTTTTGAAAACCCACTTGACCTTACATCTCCTGATGTAAAAATAGGAACTGATGAAGATGTTACTCCATCTCCTGAAGTAATTAGTGTTGCTACAGAAGAAGAAGAAACTACACCAGTAGAAACTCCAGAGCTTCCTCCTTTACCTGCTAGTTATGTAGCTTTACAAGAAGAATATAATAATGCTCCTGAAACGGGTAGAGGTAGAGCAGGTAATGTAGGAAGAACTAAATCTAAAATACGAAAAGAACTTGAGGAGTGGGAAGAAACCACTAAAGAAAAAATTTCTAGATTAGAAACTGCAATAGAAGATCATGCAAGAGGAGCCTTTAATCGCTTTGATGATGTATTAGGTGATATAGTTCCAAGAGTAGGTGTACCAATAGAAACAACTAAGAAAGTTTTAGAAACATTAAAGGCTGAACTAATGCAATTTGAAGAGTATCAAAGATTTCAAGAGGGACAGTTTACATCTCCTATTCTTAACAACAGTATACTAGCAGGAGCCGACTAATGCCAATGCCTTTGGTAACAAGAACATTTGAAGAGAATGGTCAAACATACGACGATGTTCCTGCTCATATAAAAAAGCTTAGTACTTATGAAGCTTATAAAAAACGTCAAAGAGAAAAAGAACTTTTTGATGATCCTGAAAGATTAGCTCCTATAGATGTTGATAATCCTTTTCAACGTGACTTAAAAAGAATATACAGAGGGACTATAGGACAGCCTTTAGATTTTGTAAGGGCTGCGTTTACTAGTGGAGAACAAACCATTGGTGAACGAATGGAAGAAATTAGAGAAACTAGAGCTACAGAACTATCTGAGATGAAAAAGGCAGGTGAGTTTTCATACAGAAGTTTATTGTATGCTGATCAAGAAGAACAAGATTTAATTATAGATGAAGACGGCTATGCTACTGGAACAGAAACAATGGCAGGGTTAGGTCTAAATTTTTCTAGTTATTTGGTGGGTGGTTATGGAGTTGTTAGAGGTCTTTCAAGGCTTGCTTTAAAATCTCCAAAAGCCTTTAAAGATTTAACTCGTAAATACGGTAGAACGTCTACATTTTTAAAAGGCACTAGTGCAGGTATACTAACTGATCAATGGATTTCTAATCCAAATGCAGATAATTTAGTTTCTATGTTTGCAGAAGATACAGGAGTTAGTCAAGAAGAATTAAATGTATTAGGTGAGTATGTAAAAAGAGAAGAAAGTATAGCTCAAAGATTAAAACCTAAAGAAGACGATACAGATTTTGAAAAAAGATTTAAGATGGTAGTAGGTAATTTACCTATTGATTTTGTTATAGGAATAGCAGGAGTAGGAAAGTATGCTTTGGCTAGAAGAAAAGGAAAATCAATAGATGATTTTGATGTTGATGATAAAGTAGAAGCAGTTAAAGAAGGATTAGATGTTACTAGGAAAGAAGTAATTCCTCCATCAACTTCTGTAAAATTACAAAGTGGGAAAATTGTAGATGATGTTGATGAGTTTAACCAAGTCATAAATCAAGAAAATAGTTTTTTAAATTGGAGACAAATAAAGCAAAGGTTCTTTACATCCAGAGGATACAATACTATATCAAGTCAAGATGCTTTTGAAAATAGTATGAATGCTATGCGTAAAACAAATAATCAAGCAGAGCATACTTCTTTAAGATTAAAAACTGCTATTAATAATATTGCTAAACAACTAGATGATGGTAATCGTGATGAAATTTCTGAACGTGTAGCTAACTTTATAACAGACTCTAAAGTTTCTATAGATACTTTACCTGATGAAATAGCAGAAATTGCACAAGAAGCTAGATTTTTAATAGATGATCTTACTACTAAAATTATAAATGATAGTGCTGTTAATCCAGAAATTAAAAAAACATTACAAGATAATTTAGGTCAGTACTTACGAAGGTCTTACAGATTATTTGAAGATAAAAACTTTCAACCTTCAGCAGAAGCTAGAGAAAAAGCAATTAATTATTTTGTTAAACAAATAGAAAGAGAAAAAGCATATGCTAATGCTACTCCAGAAACTATAAAGAATGCTGCTGAAGCTAGATTAAATACTGAGATGGCAAGAGCGCAGAGAGAATATAGCCCTACTGCTACTGGAGAAAGAATATCGGCTCCTATTTTTGAAGCTAGAAAAAATATACCAGAACCCTTACGGGAAGTAATGGGTGAAATAAAAGACCCAGTAGATAACTTAGTTCTTACTGTAAATAAAATGTCTAAGTTTATTCAACGAGATAAATTTTTAAGAGACATAGATCAGATTGGTACAGAACAGAAATTTATTTTAAATGAAGGTGATCCTCGTCCAAGTTTAGGAGAGGGTAAAGAGTGGGTAAAAATAGAAGGAACTCAAAATGTTAATTTAAATGGTAAGTATACTACTCCTCTTATGAAAAGAGTTATAGATAATCAAGAGGAACAACTATTTAGTGAAGGTTATTCTAATAATGCTTTTGTAAAAAACTTTTTATCTATAAAGGGCTACACAAATAAAGCAGCTACAGTATTTAATCACATAACAGCCATAAGAAATTTTCTTGGTGGAGCGCAAGCTAGTATAGCTAACGGACTTAATCCATTTAAAGTTAGTGGTGAAGGTAATGTTGCAAGAAATTTTAGTGTATTAAAAAATGAAATAGCAAGAGGCGGTAATAAAAGATTAGAAGAACTACACGAAGAGTATCTTGAGTTAGGAGTTATAAATACTAATGTTCGTATAGGAGATTTTAGAGCATTAATAAATGAAGGAGCAGATGCAAGTAGTGTTGATAATCTAGCATCAAGAATACAAAACATTCCTTTAGTTGGTAAACCCATAGCAGGATTAGGTGATCTTGCAGAAAAAACTTATATGGGGGTAGATGATTACTTTAAGATCAACGCATTTGAACACGAACTTGATTTTTTAAAACTTGCTCACAAGAATAGTGGTAGAACAACTCAGTCTTTAAAACAAGAGGCAGCAGAAATAGTAAAGAATACTTATTTTAATTATGATAGAGTTCCTAAAGGAATAAAGGCTATGCGTCAATCTCCTCTAGGAAGCTTTGCTTCTTTTCCTGCTGAAGTTATTAGGACAAGTGGACACATAGTAGCTCAAGGAATAAAAGAAATAGGTTCTGGTAATATAACATTAATGCGAAGAGGAACACAAAGACTAGCAGGATTTGGTGGTAGTATAGCAGCGTGGGAAGCAGTATCAGAAGCTACGGCAACTAATTTAGGTTGGAATGAAGAACAACAAAAAGCAGCCCAAGTATTGACTGAAACTCCGTGGTCTAAAGTTGCACCTAGAATTTTTATGACAGATGACAAAGGACAAATACATTACACAGATACAAAATTTATAGATGCTTATAATACTATAAAAGAACCATTACTTACATTAATAAGCGAAGCAGAGCAGGGTAAGGTTACTGGCGAAGAAGTTCCTGAAAGAATACTTGGAGCAAGTTTTGTAGCTTTAAAAGAACTAGCAAGTCCTTTTGTTTCTGAAGCTATCTTTACACGAAGCTTAACAGATTTATATTATGCTTACAGAAATCCTAATGGGCTTACTCCAGATGGTAAAGAAATATTTCCAGTAGAACAAAATAATTTACAAAGAGCTACAAATGCTTTTGGTTATGCTTTAGATAATTTAGTTCCGGGGTCTTCAAATAGTATTGAGCGTTTAATAGAAGCTCAGAAAGGAGCAGTTGATCCTTACTCTGGATTAGCTAAAAGAGAACTAGAAATGGAACTTTTAGCTAATGCAACAGGAACAAGATTTTCTCGGTTTGATCCTAAACAACAAATAGAATATGCAATTACTAACTATAACAGGGAAGAAAGAAAATTAAAAACAGTAAGGGGTGATTATTCTACATCTATGGAGAATACTGTAAATGAGTATTCAACTAGGCAGTTCAATAGATATAAGTTACAACAAGAACTTTATAGAAAAATAAAAGCTGCTCAATACTTTTTAACTGATTCTAGTTTAGAAACTATTTTAGAAAATAGAAACATACCTAAAACTTTAAGAAATAATATTTTAGATGGTACGTTTACTCCAGAAACAATTACAGATTCTTTAATAAGTAGTGTACGAGAAAGATCAGTTCTTGAAAGAGGCACTAATTATAATGACATTAGAAGAGAGTTTAATAAAAGATATACTAGTATGACATATACTAACTTGCATATGCCAGAAGAGGATGAAAACTAGTGAAAGAGTATTACGAACAAGTTAATGTCCCGAAGGCTCCTGAAGAACCAGACGAGCGTATAGACAAGATGACAGGTATGCCTTATGATGTACAGGCCGGAGAAGCCTTTATGGATGAAGAAGACAGGTTTGGTTTTGCAGCAGGAGGGTTAGTTACTCTTATTAAAAGATTAGTAAGGGGAGTTGATGAGGTTGTTAATGATACAAGACCCACTACTAGAATAGATATAGATGAAGATGTTACAGATACTCTTAGAGAGTTTAGATCACAAGAACCTAAAAATTTTGTAGACCCTGAATCTTCAAGTTTTAGCACAAGTAAAGTTAAAGTAGATGATGAGGGAAACTTTATAAAATACCTTAGAGAAGAAGAAGGTATGGAGTTAGAAGATTTTAGATACTATGATGATCAAGAAGACATCATTGATAGATTTAAAATGTTTAGTCCTGAAAATGAAACAGCAAAAGTTAGTGTATTGCGAGAACCTGATGAAAGATATTTTGTAGCTAAGAAAGAAATAGATTCTAAGATAGCAAAAGAATTAGATGATGAGCTTACTAGAATACCAGAAGAAGATGTAAATTTTGTTCAAAGATATTTTAATGATATTCCTAAACGAACTAACAAGCCTACTCCTCCAACTACTAGTAGTAAAGAAGATTTTTTAAAAGGCTCTGAAGAACAAGGCTCTCAGTTTAATGCTAGTTTTTTTTCTAACATTAAATATGAAAATCCTTTATCAGCCCGTATACCAAGAGAGTTAGGTCTGCACGTTGGTACTAAGGGACACGCACAGACAATACAAATAAGGGGTGCTTATCCAAGAGGCGAAGAACTTATAGAAAAAGCAGGTGTGCAACAGTATATAAAAGAAGGTTTAGATGAAGACTCTGCTAAAGTAGCTGTAAATACTAAGGGTGTGCATGATGAAATATTTGACTCTAAAATAAAAGAGTTAAATGACTTTGTACCTGTAGGAGTAAAGCCCGTAATACAAGAAGGTTTTATAAATGTAAAAAAACCTTTAGTGTTAGATACTGATATGATTAACTGGAACCCTGCTAAGTTTCTTGGGGGTGCTGATCCTACTGGTAATCTTAAATTAAAAGAACAAGCACAAACTTTTGTAGATGCTTTAAACGCCCAAGTAAAAATGGACGATGCACAGTTTACTAAAATAGTAGATACTGCTGCTTTAGAAATAAATTCTTTTATTCGTAAGAAGGACATGAACTCAGGAAAGCTTTTGAATGCTGCTTACGATCACAACATTAACATAATAACTAGAAAAATGTTAGAGGACTTAGGGTTCGATAGTATTAAGTACACTAATATGGGAGAGCTTACAAGAGTTTCTGAACGTCAAGCAGGTGGTAACTCTTATATATTGTTTAGGGATGATCAGTTTGCTACTGACTTTGTTCCTGCCCCTAGACAAGCTGCTGATGATGCCCCTTTTATGAGACAACCAAGAACATTAAGAGAAACTATTCCTGAAGTACAAAAAGCGTATGACGATTTAAAAGCAGGTGTTATTACATCTGATGAATATGATAAGATAGTAAACAATACTGTATACCCATATGAGAATGTACCTCTTCCAGAGACAGATGAAGCTATGCGTAATGCTTTAATGAAAAAGCAAGCAGAAAAAATAAATGCTAAATTTGAAGAGGGGCAAAGAGTAGGGTTGCGTTTAGATATAAATTCGTATTTAAATTTTGATACTTGGGTTCCAACAATACACGTTAAAGGTAAAGCAAAGGGACATCAGGCAACAGCCGCTATAAAAAATGTTGATTTTACTATGACAGGAGAAGGTCAAATAGGTAAGCTAACGGGGGCTGAAAAATCACAACGGGTTATGGAAGGTATTGACACTAAAAAACCATTTGCACAAATAATGGGAGATTATGTAGATAGAAGCAAAGATGAAAACTTTCGCCTAGCTCAAGAGGCTTTGAATAGTGACGAGTGGATACAGGTAGGTTTTGATCCTAGAAGGCATTCATTCTTTTACGACAGGGTTACAGGACAGCCAGTAGCTACAGCAGAAGAAGTAATACAGGTAGGGCCACTGGTACTGGCTAAGAAAGCTACTTATGCTGATAGGTCTTTATACCCCTATGCAACCGGAGGCAGAGTACTACGAAGTCTTGGAAGAACTCGTAGGGCTGAAGGTGGTTTTATGGGTAAGATAAATAAAGCATTAGCAAAATTAGTAGGGCGTGGGCCTAAAAAACAATTGGATACTTTTATAGAAGCAGTAAATTTAAATAATGATTTCGTAGATTTAGGTATATTAAATAAAGACCAAAGACTTAAATTTGCTGAATGGGAAATGACAAAAGATAAAGAAGGTAATCCTATACCTGTTAAAGATGAAAGAGGATACAAAGTACCTGCAAGATTTTTAAGTGAACAGGAAGTTAGAAACTTTAATAGAGATAATGTTGCAATGGGTATATCTGGAGATGAAGAAGCTTTCAATGCAATTCAACACGCTTTATTAGGATATGATAATGCTTATTTAACTTCTCCTTTTGTTCAAGGAAGGGAACTTATTTCAGCACAAAAACAAATAGACTTGGGGAATGACCCAAGAACAGAACATGGAGATAGATGGAACAATAGTTTTGGTATAGATGCTAGAAGAAGAGGTATTCCTAGAGAAGAATTTAAATATACTAATATAGCGAAAAGTATAGGGAAGTATGAGCCTACTGGAATTGATTATAAATTGCGAAATAATATTCCTTTAGAAAGAGGGCGTGATCTTATAAAAAATATGAGAGAGGTTCCTCCAGATTTTATATCTAGAACTATGGATCGTTTTACACGGGCAGAACAAGAAGCTAAAGAAAGGAACTATCAATGAAATACTTCACAGAAGATGAACTGAAATGCTCTCACTGTGGTAAGAGTGGTATGGACTCAAACTTTATGGCTAGGATAGAAGCACTCAGAGAACAGTTGGGGTTCCCTTTCCCTGTGAACAGTGCTTACCGTTGTCCAGATCACCCCATAGAAGCTCGTAAGAGTAAGGCAGGAGCACACTCTACAGGACAAGCAATAGATATAGGTGTGCGTGGAGAGAAGGCTCATATGCTTTTAGATGCTGCTATGGAAGCAGGGTTTACGGGTATAGGAATAAATCAGAAAGGTAGTAGCGGTAGATTTATACATTTAGATGATATAGAAAATTCAACAGAAAGGCCGAGGCCGACAGTATGGAGTTACTAATATGAAAAATTTACTACTAAGCGGAACATTACTACTAAGTTCTATGGCTCATGGAGTGCCTACTTATGTAGATGATGTTGCTGAAATAATCAATAACAACTGTGTAGTCTGTCATCGTGATGGTGGCATAGGCCCAATGCAGTTTGAAACCTATGAACAAGTTAGACCTTGGAGTCCTTTGATACAGATGAAGGTAGCTAACAGAGAGATGCCTCCATATGCTTACGATCAGGGTATAGGGATACAGGAATTACATGGTGATTGGAGGCTCTCAGAGGCCGATATAGCCACGATAGTAGAATGGGTAAACACTGGGTCAGAGTATGGCGATACTGACGTTATAGCCCCCTCTGCTAATCTCTCAGACCCTAACCAGTGGAACTTCTACGAAGACTTTGGAGAGCCTACTATGGTTATCCCTTCTATTCCTATAGATATACCTGCCAGTGGTAATGATCTATGGCATAAACATAACGTAGCTAGTGGATTGACAGAGGATAGATGTATTAAAGCTATTCAAGTTAAACCAAGAGGTGATGCTAAGAGTGTAGTGCATCATGCTAATAGCTCTGTTAATGTTGATGGTGAAAGGTATGGGATGTTGACAGAGTATGCTATGGGTAAGTGGGGCGAGATAGTACCTGAAGGTGT
>CEUT01030549.1_pt1 | contig 11970 bp, 14 predicted proteins | sample 531401 | NCBI WGS metagenome assembly CEUT01 (sample SAMEA2622821, study PRJEB7988) | marine metagenome | biome: marine biome (ENVO:00000447); feature: surface water layer (ENVO:00002042); material: "saline water (ENVO:00002010), including plankton (ENVO:xxxxxxxx)" | depth 5 m | reverse complement strand
TAGTAAAGTTGAGTGTCCTATTAAAGAGTCTATCCTCTCATCTTTATCGTTCGCGACTGGCCGAGCGCTAACGGGAAGCCCATAATTTTGTGTCGGATTACCTAGCTTAGATATTTCCGCTTTTTTAAGTATTGGCGGAAAGTTTGGGTCGTCATAATCAAGACGGTAAGGTGATGAATCAGCTTTTTCTTTGTCTTCCGCGTGTTGGTACCAACAGCCTATGCCCCTATATTGCCAAACGCATTTATCAGAAACAATTACTCTTTTTGGGAGCTTAGTGCCTTCTGTATCTAAAACAGAAGAAAGCTGATAGGTGATTATGTTTTTATTTTCAGTTTGCTTTCTTTCGATGAAATAAACATCTTCGGGCAACTGGGCGTAAGGGTCTGGTTCGTACCCTTGCGGAAGTTGTTGGGCTTTTTCCGAAAGGTTCGCCCTGTCTGCAAAATTTCGTCTATCTAAGTATTTAGCAAAGGTTCTTCTTCTGATTACTTTACTTCCGATGATGTCTCCAAATTCTCTAATTTGATGCTTTAATAAAGCTAGTTGATCAGTGCCTGTTTCTGATTGGCTAGCAATAGTTAAGGTAGGCTGCGGGAGTGTTCCTTTTGTTGTTGATTCAAATCCTTCAGCTTGTATCGGAGCTGGGAAATATGTTTTGCCTCTCCATATGATAAAAGAATTTAAAATTTTCGTATTATTGTGAAAGCGAAGTATACCATCGTTTACGTTTGAGTTAACACTGCCAGAGGTTCCCATCCCTACTTGTGTAGCCTCGCTTTGTAGGTTAACGCCGCTATTTTTTAATAAATTATTTAAATCTATCTCAAATAAAGTGATCAGATTTGAAGGATTTAAATTTGATAATTCGAAATTTAAAGACTTTATAGAAGACTTTGCGCGTTTTTGGTCGTTGTAGGGTATATCCGGCATTTTAATTGTTAGTTTCTATGAAGGTCGCTTTCATGGTATAGTTATCATGGAAAGCAAAATTTGAGTTAAAACTAGAGCAGTAAAACTTTTTGTTATAAGTTGAGTCAGCATAGATTGGGGGAAGATGTTTGATGATAAAGCTTTCTATTCCTCTTCTAGCCTTTAAGAAATGTATAATAGCTCTGGCTTCGGCTTGGTTCCTCATGTCAAAAGAAACATCTAATTTTATTAAACTGTTAAATATTCCGTCAGGGCTTCTTTGTTCGTAGCCATTGCCGAAAACGACAACATTTGCTCTGGGTTGGTGATTGACGTTAAGATTGTAGGCGGGAGTCCATAAAAAATATGGCTTGTTTTGTCCTTTGACGTCAATGTAGCCGCCCCAATGAGTAGAAGAAGTAATTGGCGTACTAGCCGGTACGTCTGTCAGGGCGTAGTAGTATTTTAGCTCTCTAGGAATTCCTGAGTCTCCAATATTTTGTCTAGTAAAAACTATATCGTTCTTCGAATAGCTCTTACTTGAATCGTGAAGTGGTACATTGTAAATACTGTTAGCCATTTTTTACCTTAAGCCTTTATTTATTATATTACACTTAAAAAAGAGTGTAAAATAAAGATAAGGTAATGTTAGGAAGAATAACAAGGGAGGCAGAAAGCCTTACGATAAACGGTAGCGGAATTCAAGGAATCCAGTCTATCTCGGCCAACTATGCTTCTACTGCTCAATTTTTGAATAATTTGGGAGTAAATGATGTAAAATATGCCCCCCAAGGCCCTCAGCAAGCCGTTATAGATGTAAATACAATGCTGACTCATACCTTGTCTCCGTCTGCTCCAACTTTGTCTACAGAGATGATGTATGGATTCACGGGAGATTTTCCTTTTAGTGGGGTAGTTGGCCACGGAAGTAAAAAATTTATTTTTACGGAGGGTTATATGCAGTCTTATTCTGTCAACTGCGCGATTGGTCAAATCCCCACTATTTCAACGAGCTCTGTTATTTATGGGGAATTTGGGACTGGCGATCTAACTAATTTACCAACTGATTTTTATCCGAGTCAGCTTAATATTCCGAGCTATAGCTCTATGGAAATAAACTTAAATGAGTTCACTACAAACAGGGTTTTGAGTTTTAATATTGACGTAGCTACCCCTCGGATTCCTGTTTACGCTGTAGGTTTGGATGTTCCAACGGGGGTGATAGCGGCTACCCCAGTTGAGGTAAATGTAAGCTTCGATATAGAACCAGATGATTACGAAATTAAAAATATGAGATTTGTTCCAGAGGAGACCGTTTTTAGAGATACTACAATTACTTTGAAAAAAAACAATTCAGACATTACATTATTAACGTACTCTTTTGAAGATATGCTCTTAACATCTGAGTCTTTTCAGGGAAATTCAAATTCTAATGCAAGTATTAATTTTAACCTCAGATCTTTCATATTAAGGTAAAAATAGTGTAATAAACCACAAGGCTATGGCAGATTTAATTTTTTATGATAAGGCAGCGGTGAAGGTCTCAGTTGGGAGCGCTAGTGAAGTGCTTTTGGCTTCTGATTGCAGTGTTAGTTTTAGTTCGTCTGTTCAACCCCTGTATTCAATTGGTAATAAAGGATCTTTAGGCCAATTCCCTTCTGCTGCAAGAGTGGGTGAGATTTCTTTTAGTTTTTTAACTTCTATGACCGGGGTCCATCACGGTCAACCCGGAAACATTATTAATTATTTAGCAAGTGGAATTAAGGGCTCTATAAATAGTCTGGCTAGTGGGGCTGTAATACAGGTAGCTGGACTAAGTGGATCTGGGTTTTTAAATTCTTATAGTTTTAATATTGCTAGCAACTCTGTTTCGACCTCTAGCGCTTCATTTACATTATTTGGTAGCGGCACAGTGGGCGTTGGCACTCATCAAACTCTAAACCTTCCGGTAACTGGCAGGTTGGCAAATAGTGATTTTGCGCCAGTTTCTGATAACGCTAGGCTTGCAACGGGAGTAGGTCACGGAAGGTTTACTAATTTAGATGATTTTAGAACTGAGCTAACAAGCCCTACCTCTAATGGTACAGTTTTTGGTGCTGATTATTCAATTTCTTTTAATCACAATCCTATTTATAAAGTTGGGCAAGAATTTCCTACTTGTACATATTATACAACCGCAGCAGAACAAATGACCGTTACTGAAGATATTTTTAATTCTGGATTATCTTTTGACGGAACTGACGTTAATGGAAATGGGAACGTAAACTTGAATGTTAAAGGTTTGGGGGTTGTTAATGGTTCCCCGTCAAATGCTAAGTTGCAAATAGGAATGAGCGGCGTTAAGCAAATTAACACCTCTGCTTCTGTGGGGCTTGATGATATTGTGAGAACTCAAAAGACTTTAGTCGCAGCTTATTAATGTGTTTTATACCGCAGACAACGCTAAATTACAGATCAATGGCAATGAAATATTAGCCTCAAATGCTTCTATTAACCTCAGCGCCAGCCTTCAGCCTAATTATACCATAGTAGATAGGAGTACAGTAAATTACGTGCCGTCCAACGGTATAGGCGGAAAATTAGACTTTTCATACTACATTACTGGGCGAGATTATTTTGTTAAATCTTTTATTACCGGGCAAGGCGAAATACCTATATCAACAAGTCAGGTGATTAGCGGCAATTTTGGAGGCCTTTTTTTTGACAGTGGGTATCTCAATTCATACTCTGTAAATTTTTCTCCGAATGCTCCAGCGATAGCTACTGCATCAATTTCTTTTTTTGATGATCTTGAAGGTGAATTCCACCCAACTACCGGAGCCGCTCCAACTAATACCGAAGTTTTAAATTTCGAAAGAGCCTCAATTTCTCAGGGTAGTACCCCGATTGACGGTGAAATAAGTGATTTCATAGCTGGTACATATAATTACTCTTCAGAAGTGAAGCCTGTATACTTAATGGGTGAAACGAAGCCTAGCAGTGTTAGTTTTGGCCCAAAAACTACAAATATGAATTTTGAGGTGGATAACCCGACTGGGTTCCTGCCGGTTTCAGGCGCAGATGCTTTAATATCTGTAGACTTGAGAAATGCTGCAAATGTAGTAAGAGAAAACTTTGCTTGTTCGGGAGTCATACAGCAAAGAAGTTTGGCTGGGGCAGTGCAAGACTACGTAAAGCATTCTATAACAATTGTTGAAAATTCAACTCAGGCCGTGAGCACTTTTGTTGCTAAGATAATAGATAATTTAGGCGTAGAAGGCTGTATAGGAATAGGAACAACAAGTTCGGAGGGGAATATATAATGCCAACTTTTAGACCAAAAAGAAGATTTATTTTAAGTGGTTCAAACATGAACTTCACTGAGAAAGTTCGCTTTGGTACTGACGAAGTAGAAGAGCTGGCTTACGTAGGAACAACTGGTATATCTGGGGTAGTGCCAGCTAACGCTATAACAAGTGATATCTTTATTGATACATCTTATTCAGACACTTTAAATCTGGGATCTGCGCAGGTTGTGCTTGATTCAGCAAGCCAGATAACCGTTAGCGGTCTAGAGGATGATTACGTAAGCGGCTCGCAAGGAGACTTGATAACTTTATCTGGCCAGAACTTCTATAGGATAACAGATGTTGAGTTTGGCGGCGTAAAAAGTAATTACTTCGATGTATTGTCGGAAGAAGAGATAACTGTTCAAGTCCCTCAAAACGCAAACTATGGAGAGGTTAGCGTGGTGTCTTCTCTCAGGACTGGGTTAAATGGTAGCACTAGTGAAGCTAGCGGAAAAAGCTATAATGAGTTTGTTCCAATTCCAGAAGTAACAGGTTTAAGTTCGGGACAATTAACAAGTGGTGAAGTTTTAACTATAGAGGGAACATCTTTGTCTGGAGTAATTGGGGCCAGCATAAACTCTATATCGCTGACAGGTTATCTGGGTGATTCTTCTTTAGATGGCCCTAATTCTACGGGGCTTCAGTTTTTAGTCCCAGTTGGGAATGCAGCAGGCTCTCCTGTGCTTTCTTTAAAAAGCGGTATATCATACTCTGCTCCATCCGATATATCTTTTACTCCTTTAGCAAAAGTTACCGGAGTAGAGACGAATGTAGAGGTTGGGGATTTTATAGATATAAGCGGAGAAAACTTCCATGCAGATTTGCTGTACGATGGTGAAAATTATCCAATTCCTGACGCTACTTATAAATACTTAGTTTCTATAGGAGGGGAAACGGGGAACGCTAAGTTAGTAAGTGACAGGGTTTTAAGGGCAAAGGTCCCTGCTGACGTTGTAATAAATATATCTGGTAATTTAGCCGCAGGGGGAACTGCTTATTTTATATCGACTAAAGAGGTTAAAATTTTTAGCCAAAATTATCCAGAGGAATATTATCCGGTAGAAACTTTTACGCCTAAAGTTGGTACTCCTCAAATAACAGGTCTATCGCCTCATTCAGGAGTTCCGGGAGATTTAATATCTATACAGGGAACAAACTTGTACGGCATGACAGGCGTAGACGTAGGCAACATAGGGTTTGGGACCATGGCTCCTATTATTACTACGGTGAATCCCGGTAAAGTTTTACAATTCGAGCTGCCTAGTTCAAATTCTTATTCAAATAGTCAAGAAGTTAAATCTATTTCTTTGTCGGGTATTTTTGGCGACGCATCTACCGACTTTACTATATTAGGAACACCTGTTATTAATTCAATATACCCCGTCGGCTTCCCTGATTCGCCATTTTCTCCCGGCACTACTGGCGCTATATATGGATCTAATTTATATTCTGGGACTACTTTAAGTTTGCATGACGGCAACGTGGCGCCTGCTAATTTTCGTGGAGATATAGGAATTAGTGGTTATACGCTAGCAAATAATCAGATAACTTTTACTTACCCTGCCGTGCTCGAGACAGGTAACGATTACAAAATAAGAGCTAGGAACAGGAGGGGAACAACCCTTACTTCAGAGCTTACAGGGTTTATGTTCAACCCTGTCATTAGCGGTTTTGAGCCTTCTGAGGCAGAATTTGGAGATACAGTTACAGTATCTGGATACTTTGAAGAAATAGTAACCAGTGGCCTTAAAATAGGTGAATATTTTGTCGATGATTATACTCAAGATGCGGTAAACAGGGAAACTGATCCTCATAAGAATTTAACGGGTTTTGTTTTCACTATCCCCGAAAATATCACTAGTGATGTTATAAATATCCAAACAAGCGGGGGGCTTGCTTCTAGCACGGGTATATTAAAGGTTAGTCAGCCCAAGCCGTCCATTAGTGGATTTTATTTAGGTCAAGGTGGCAAGCCTAGCTCTTTTAATCAAGATCAAGTTTTTCAAGTAGGCGACATCATAACTGTTACCGGGGAAAGAATGAACCTTATTACAGGATTTAGTTTTACCGGCGAGAATGGATCTGAATTTTCTTATAGTGACATATCTTTCAAGAATCCAAGCAGGGTTGTATTTAACGTGCCTCCAAATATACATACTGGCAGCGGCGTTTTTAAGTCGGTGGATTTTAAGAATAGAAAGTCTGATACTCCTTTCGGTATAAACGTTTCTGATATCTCAGGTTTCACGAACTATTTGGGGAAAGGAGAGACCTTTACTTTAAGTGGTCGAAATGTTGCTGATTTATCTGTCGGTTTTGAATATCCGACTGGCGGGTATGTTTTTACTCAAAAAACTACAAACCTGTCTCCGTCTGGGCCTGATTTGGGAGTTGAAACTATAACTGTAGAAGTACCTACAGGTATTACGGCGGGAGATATAATTATAACAGGTGAAGATAATACAAATGCTGGAGTTTCAGTTTCGGGATTCAATCCTTTAAGCATAATAAGCGGCCTAACGGGAGCAGGCGCGGCTGCAAATATAGGTACTGGTCACACAGTGCTTATAACTGGAACTAATTATTACAATGCAGGATTTGAATCTGGGGACTATGCAATAGGTATATCCGGAACAGGAAACTATGAAAGTAGAGATGAAGTTTATTTATACCCGGTAAATAGTATAACAACCGGCCGAGGCGTAATAGAGGATTTAAATATTTTTTATAATAAGTTTTCGTTTCAGTTAGATAGCGGCTTTATAGGTACGGGTAAATTCTTTATAGTAAACCCTTGGGACGACACGGAGCAGAATAGTAGGCCTACTTCAGCGGGAACCGAGACTCAAAAGTATCTTCCCAATCAAGTTAGTTTCTTTCCTACGGAATATAAAATCGAAGGAACTCAAGTTAATGGTACGGGATTTGGGCCTGTTAGGGGAGTGACAGGATCAAATGTTGAAATAACTGGATTTGGCTTCAATGCCGTAACTGGAGTATTCTTTGAGATACCAAGCGGCGAAACTTTACGGGCTGATTTTACCATTAATTCTGCGACTAAAATAACAGCAACAGTACCGAAAGAAGGTATAGAAAGTCGAGGAATGACCAATATACTGCTTTCAGGAGGCACAAACGATTCCTTAAGCGATTTTGAGGTTATACTGGACGCATCAGTGGTAGAATTTAATATAGTAGATGCAGACGATACTCCGGTTAGTTCGACTAGAGTTGGGAACTTTACTCAAAGAGAAACTGTAAACGGAGTGGTTTATCTAGTGACTAGAACTAGGTTTCCGGATGGGACAACGGCCGTTGTGAGTAGCACTCCAGAATTATAAAATCGGTTTCTTTGACTTTTCTGATATTCAGAGAGGAGAAACCGAAAAACAACCTCCTTTTGTTTTATCAGTTTAGATCCGCTTCGCCAATATCTATAAAATATAAAAGCCTGTAAAGTCTTTCGTCTCCTTCGTGGTTAAAAACATCTATAGGCATTTCCATATTTAAATCTGGGTTTGGCTTGTTTAACCAGTCGCTAACGTAGCTGTCGTCCATAACCTCACAGCATTCGTTGACTAAGTTAACAAATTCTATAAGTTTATCTTTTTTAACTATCATAAAATTGGTTGTATTTAGCGTTAAAAGCTATAGAGATTCGCAGGTTATCGTTTTTATTAGGATCGACGTAATGCATCAGCCAAGACGGAAAGATTACCACTTTTCCTTCTTTTATAGGGTAAGTAAAGAAGCTAGAATCATATTTGTTTTTTGAGAAATACCAGTTTTCTCTTTCATTCTCGCTTCTTGGGTTAGGCGAACTAAATCTATGCTGCGGTCTTGGGTCTAAGAAGTGAATAAACCCAGAGTTCTCGGGGAAGCTTATGTAATAGCATCCTGAGTAGTCGTTTCCGGGGTGTATGTGTGGGGGGTTGAAATTGCCCTTTTGGTTTATATTTAACCAAGGGTCAATGTTTCCCCATTCTCCTTTGTCCCAATCGTGTTCAGCCTGAACCTTTAATAAAAGTTTTTTTATTTGAGTTTGAAAAAACGAAAAAATATTTTTATCGTCTTCAAAAGGCAGCTCGTCCCCCCCGTAAGAATTTAAAGAGGGATTGCTGAGCTCTTGAGTTTCAGAAGAGTGAATTTTTATATGTTCTTGGGCATGGGGGCGCGACACATATTCTAAAATCTGACTTTTAAATTGCTCGTGGTAAGGGAAATCGAATTCCCAAAAATCAGTTACGAATAAGTCGCGCTTCATTTTTCAGGCTTCCACCTATAGTCTGAATGTTCGGCCTGCCAAAGAGCTTCGGCTACGTTAGGAAAGTGTTCTTTAAATATGCTTTTGCATTCTTCAGCTATTCCTCTATGTTCCTTCTGGGTATTTTCTTCAGTGCGTAAATCTATATAATGTATCCAGCTTCTGATGCTTCCCTTCATATACATTGTTGTTTCCGTGGTGAGAGGCAGGATCATTCTAGCTGACTCTTTTGCGGCTCCTGCTTCAATCAATTGATTGTACAGAGAGATCCCTTTAGATGTGTGCTCCCTGACTTTAGAAAGCAAATAGGCATCCTCAAATCCATCAGTACTGCTTTGCCGATTCTTTTCGGCTTGTTTGCGGATCTCTACAGGTTCTAGTTTTTGGGCTTTAGAGTATCTTTGGCTAAACTCTTGGAAGCTGAAACTTCTGTGACGTAAAATTTGAGCGGCTATTGCTCTGCTAGTTTTAATTTCCAAAGTCATGTCTACCATCTCAAATGGCGACCAGTGCTTATGCTTTATCAAAAACTTAAGTAATCTAGCAGAGGTGGCTTTATTATCTTGATTTTCCGGATTGCTCACTCTAGCGCAGTAAGCTATTAGGTCTTCCGGAAAGCCAGTGGATTCATGCGAGGATGGTTGAGTTAAGGATATTAGCTTTACGTTCATTTTATTTGTTTCTTTTCCTTTCGTCGTATTGTCTTCGTCTCTCGTTGGTTTCTATTTTGCGGTCTATTTTTTCTTGTCCGCTTTGTAATCTCTCTAATCTCTGAAGGATGTACTCTCTTTTTTCTTTATCGTCTATCCTGTCTATATACTCCAATCCTTTTTGAATGACTCTTGGGTCTATTTTTGGTCGCCTAGAAGGGACGGTAACTATGTTTGCTTTAGGGGTTGGCGGCGTTGTTTTAGCAGACTTATCTTTATCATCTTTCTTCTTTATAATTGTAGGTTTGGTGTTGAGAGCAGGCAATGTAACTATAGAGGGTAATTTATGACTTTCAAAAGAGAGCAGCTCGGTCACCCCGTTGTTATTTACTTCTACTAACCCTTTCTCTACGCTTAAAAGTGTCACCCCGCTATCCGTTCTCATTTTAGTAGAAAGCGTTAGGAATCTTTTAGGTATGTCTTTTGAAAACAAGTAAACGCTAGTAACGCCTTTTCTTGTTATGATGCCGGTGAGGTTTAATTTAACAGGCGGCTTTTCCAAAAGCTTCGGCACTTCAACTTTGGCCGGAGGTTTGTCTAAAAGAGAAAAAGCGTTCCTCTCAACTATTTCATCATATCGAGTTGTCTGCGCATAGAGCGCTGGGGTAAGTAGGATAAATATTAATATTTTTTTCATTTTATTAAAGTCATGTCCCAAGCAGAAGAGTGACAGTCAAAGCAATGATTGTAGGCTTTTATTAAGTGGTCTATATCTTCTGTGGTCCTGTCTACAGGGTCACTTGTTGAAAAATCATATTCAGGCATTGCGTGGAAGGTTTCTATTTGTTTTCTATATACTTTACACGTAGCAATTCTGGCTTGATGCTGCGCATTTGCATAACTTTGTAGAGATAAGGAAATTAACAACAATATAACGGTAATTGTTAGTAAGAGCTCCAATACTGTAAATGCTTTTTTCACTCATCCTCTAATTTTTTTATATATCTATTTAAATCGCAACATTCTTGAAGTAAGTTGATCGCTGTCGCCCTCCAAAATTTACTCGCATCTCTTAATGCTTCGTTTTGATCCCTTAAGCCTTCTAAATATCTTTGGGCTTTGTCTATGTGGGGGCATGTATCCTCAGGTATCGGTGGGCAGTCTTCTTTTATTTCTCTATAACCTTTTTGAGGTATACTCATGAATGTTTCCAGAAGCTTAGCTTTTCTTCTTTTGTTTTTGTTTTTTTAACTACTGGTGGCAAGGTTTTTTGATAAGCCCATTGAGATAATTTAAACAAAAAATTAGAAACTTTATTGTAAAATCTATACCTCAAAGTTTTCTGGAAGAGTCTTCTTTGAGTTGTGATTTTTTCCCATTCTTTATCTCGCGCCTCTGCTTCTTCGGCGGTTTCCTGCATTTCGAATTTAACCAACTCTTTTTTATCTATTATCCCGTTTCTAAAGGTAAATTCGTATTCACTCCACCATGTATTTTCGTCTTTGTCATAGAAGGATGTGTAAAAATTAATTTTTCCGGTATAAGTATCTTTAACCCAATCTTTATCCTTTTTTATAAAAAGCTTTTGTCTGTAAACTTTATATTGACCTAGGAAGTTTTCAAGAGATTTAGTTTGATAATTATTATCTTTAATTAACTTCTCTTGATCTTTTGTTAGAAGTCCTTTTAGATAAGACTTCGGTACGGTTATATCATCAAACATTCCCATTATCTTGCCTTTCTTGCCATCTATTATGAGCGTCTAAAACTACTGTTGTTGCTTTTTTGCCGTTTTTCCATTCGCCGACTCTTACTGTGCTGGCCCTATCTATTTTGTAGATACGAAAAAATTGTTTAAATATTTTAAGATGCTCTGGTTCTATTGAGTTTAATCTTGGATAGCGGCTTTTTGGCGACCAGTGAGGAACAGCAATAACTTTATAATCTATTTCATCGTCATCTACAAAATCTAGAACCCCCAAGACCCTGCACCTAACCAAACTTCCCCTATCTATAGGGTCGTGATTAAATATTAAAACATCTAATGGGTCTTTGTCCAATGCGAAAGTTTGAGTTATGAACCCGTAGTTAATTGGGTATTGTAAGGACGAAACTAAACACCTCTCCAATTCAAAAATATCATAATTTTCATTGTACTCGTACTTTGTATTGGTCCCTTTGGGTATCTCTACTATGCAGCTTACATGGGCAAATCCATCTTCAGTAATTGGGATGTCATTTACTAGATTTCTATCCATTGTAAGTGTAATATGTTATATGAACTTGATCGTTCATGCGCCGCTCTCTGAGCCTCCTACGGAATCTTTACCGTTTAGGTATGTAATATGTAGTGCTAAAATAGATTGCGAAATGGAGGTATTATTAGAATGCGAGGAAGACACCAAGGACTTGTATTGGGCTTTCTTAAAACCGCGCGGGATGTTTGATTTTATTTCAGACATCATCTTCCCTTTCGAGGAGAAAGGACTCAGGCTCGACACTAAAGTTAGAAATCAACAAGCCACTGTGGTTACTAAATACATTAGAATTGAAAACCAAGTTCACTTAATAGATTCGATAAAAGATAGAATAATCTAAGAAACAGCTTCCTGACTCATGTTTTCATGCTTCAGCATTTTAGCTTCAAGAACTTTAACTCTTTCGCTGGCTTCTACTGCTTTTGACGCTGCATCTTGAGCCATTTGATCAATTTCTTGGGCTTCGTTTTGGGCTTCTTGAGCCGCTTTTCTAGCATCTTCAGCTGCGTCTTGAGTTGCTGCTGCGCATCTGCGAGCTGAATCCAACATTAGTCTTA
>CEUT01015844.1_pt1 | contig 12021 bp, 20 predicted proteins | sample 531401 | NCBI WGS metagenome assembly CEUT01 (sample SAMEA2622821, study PRJEB7988) | marine metagenome | biome: marine biome (ENVO:00000447); feature: surface water layer (ENVO:00002042); material: "saline water (ENVO:00002010), including plankton (ENVO:xxxxxxxx)" | depth 5 m | reverse complement strand
AAGGCGAAGAGACCCATCAGGAGCTAGCGCCCTTCAGAGCCACGAAGCTCAGCACGATGGCTTCGCTGGCGGTAGAGCCAACGTTAGCCACGGTGATCGCGAACGAGCCGTCAGCAATGCTGTTGGCTTGAACGAGATAAGAACCGGCAGTTCCGGCAGAGCTGTGGTTGACCACAACAACGTCAGTGCTGCTGACTTCGCTGTTAGTTACCGTGAAGGTGGCTTCAGCGGCACCAGCAAGTTCTGCGCCGTTCATGGTGATTTGACCGGATGCCGCGTTAAGCGTCACGCCAGTGGTCTTATTGGTGGCCTGGGTCACAGTGCCGCCAGTAGTCGGGCCAATCAGTTTGCCCGCTGTTGCCTCAAAAATGGATGCCATGGTTAGTTACCTCCTCAGTCGAGTGCGCTGGTGGTGGTAATCCGCACGATGCCAATGTTGTTGGTCTCGTACACCTTTGTCCAGTTACCCACGGTTTCCAGTTGTGCCCGAGTCGGGTTGGAAACGGAAGTAGAGAACGAAGAACCGATCGGGTGGTACACGTAGTGCAGATCGATCGACATCGCATCGCTCTTGGCAAGGATGTCGCGGTCGGTCTCAGTTTGGAGGCCGAGTTGCTCACCGGAGCCGACGGCACCCTGAGTGAACATGTAGCTGGCGTACTCGGTAGTCGCACCGGAGCCAGCGGTCTGCACATCAGCAGACACAATTACGCGCATTCCCATGAAAGTTGGGACGGCAACGGGACCGAAGGCGTTCGCCAGTGAGCCTTGAGCTGCGGCGGTGTCAGGCTGACCTGCATCGTCGTAGATCATGTCAAGGGCACGGCGCTCCTTAAGGTCGTAATACACCTTGGGGTGCACAACGATTGCAGCCAGCTTGTCGCCTTGATCACCCAGCAGGGATTGACCTTCAACAATCTGACGTGCGGTGAGCTGAGTCGGGCTGTCACCAGAAGCACCGTCAACAGCAAGGGCTGCGAAAGATGCGGAGCTGGTATCACCGACAGCACCGAAAATACCGGCCAGGCAGGACAACAGATCCTTCTGGCGCTGGTTAGCGATGTAGTCAGCAATCTTGTTGCCGATCGCAGCCATCGGGTCAGAGCCGGCAGCCAAGGCAGCCAGGTCACGGGACTCGAATGCACGACCACGATGCAGGACAGCAGCAACCTGCTTGTCTGCACTGATCTTGCCGGGAGTCAGCGAAGAGCTATCCGTCAGACGCTCAAAATCGCCTGACAGGTTTGCCTTATAGAAAGGCACTTGTACGAAATCACCACCATCTTCAGCGGCATTTAGCTCCGCCATTGGCTGCACCACACCGCTAGCCAGGAAGGCATCACGCTGAGTGGTTTGCTCAATGACATAAGGCGTAAATACCTCTGGGATGATGATGTCAGAGCGAAGAGTCGCCATGACAGATCCTCAAAAAAAGATGTTTACGGTTTGGGCGCAGCCCTAACCAGCGCAGCCGGTTCTTTTCATATTAACGGTTAGCAGCAGCTTTCAACCTCTCATACATATCCCGATCCGTGCGATATAGCCGGGACTGTTCTGTGAGGTTGTAGGACTCTTTGGCGAAGGGATTCTTTGTCCCCGGGGGAATATCGCCGCCTGCGCTTCGCCCTGAAGGGGCACCAGTTCCGACGGGCTTCGGAGCTTTCTGCATATAGCTCGGCAAAGTCTTCGCCCATTCGCCGATCGGTTTGCGCTCGTAACCGTTGACGACTACGACAGTGCCGTCGGCCTCTCGCTCGATCTGATTCGGGTTCAGCAGTTGAGCCTTGAACACGATGCTCGGATCATGCACAACGTCAGCGAGTGCGTTGTTAGCCGGGGCGATTAGCTCAAGCTCACGCACGCGTGCCTCTAGCTCCGCGATGCGCTTGTCCTTCTCTTCCGTCGCCTCACGGAACTGCTGCTCCAGAGCCTGTCTTGCTTCGGTGTACTTGCCTTGTTTCTCCAGGTCTGCTTGTTCTGCCTTAGCTTTGAAGTCCAGTAGCTCCTGAATATCAACGCCATCAGGAACAGCTTTGGATTTCTCTACAGCTTTTTTGTACTCATCGAGAAGCTCTGCATTTTTTCGATCCATCGCCTGCAACCTTTTTTGCAGTTGATCGATTTCTTGAGACGCATCAAAAGCCGCAGGCTCCTGACGATTAGTTTCATCGGCCATGAATAACCCGCAGGGTTAATTGCCGCCCTATGGTAACTGCCTCAGGACCATTTCACCTTGTCAGCCCAAAATGCGGCAGATGTTTTACCCTTCGCGATGTTCTTCGCGTGGCGTGCCTTGAACGACGCACGCTTAGCTTTATCCGCAGCGCTCTCACCTTTGCGCGGACGTTTCGTTTTAGCACCCTGCTGGCCGAACCTAATGAGCCTCGGCTTGCCGCCTTGGTTAATGACGACAGCGTGAGACTTACCGCTCGGATGATTCGGCGTGCGGATGGGCTTGTCATAGCCCGTAAACGTATGGCCACCGCGTTTGATGCTCATTTGCCTTTCTTGCTCATAGCCAGGCGGTGCGCCTTGGTGAAGCTCATGCCCTCACGCATCTTGCGCTTCATAAAGTCCATGTGCGCCTTGGTGTGGCCGTGCGCCTCTTGGTGCCGCTTCAAAGCGTTCTTTTGGCGGGTTGTCAGCTTCATCGCTTTTTGTTGTAGCGAGCGTAGATCGCAGCATCTGCCGTCCGTGCCTTGTCGCCTCGCATATAGCTGTTAACGCGGCCCATGGCCCAGGCCGCCATCGGCACGTTCCGCGATCCGCTGGAGAGATAAGCACCTTGGCCCTTGCGGTAGACCGCAGCCAACTCGCCATAAAAGAACTTGGACTTCTCAGCCTTTTCTTTTAGAGACTTTTTTGTTGCGGCGCTTAGTGGTTTTCTTTTTGGTGCCACCTTGCTTGGTCCTCGATGCGGAAACAGCTTTGATGTCGATGAACTCGCCAGCCTTGTAGGCCTCGGCAGTTCGCTTGATCTCACGGGCCTTGGCAGAGCGGTTCCGCGCACCTGAGAGGTACTTCTTAGGCAGGCCGGTGGCCTTGTCCTTCGGAACTCGCCGCTGCTTCCGTGCCATTACTTTTTCTTGCCGCCCTTCTTCTTTTTCTCCTTAGGGGGACGGCCCATTTTTGAGCCGTAGGTGCCAGGTCCGCTAGGCATCAGTCAGCCTCCTTTACTGCGTCCTTTTTAGCGGTTTTCTTCTTAGCCGTCGCCTTCGGCTTGTCCTCAGCGCCTTGCGCTTTGAACTGGTATTTAGCTGGAAGAGACATCGGGATAACGACGCTTGAGCTGCTCTAACGTTAGCTCTGTGCCGTCTTGACTTACAAACTTCCGGATCGCGACTGTCGGGCCGAACTTTTCAGACAGTCGGTTGAAGTACGGGACCTTAGACGCACCAAGGACATCGGCCTTGACTTCCTTGGGCTGCTTATCAAGCCACTCGCCGTAAGTCTGATTGCTCGGGACCGTATCGCCGCGTCTGACCCGGGAAGGACCGAACGCCGTATTAGGTCGGCGGAGTTCCGTCTGCGGGGGCCGCGAGATCCCAAGACCGCTGTAATCAATGATTGGCACGGTTGTAGATCGGCAGTTGAAATGTTGCGGCGGGGTAGGCCCTTTGCCGTACTCAAACAGGCGACCGTCAAGAGACCGGCAGATCGGGGAAGTTCGGCTGTCGAGCGTCGCGACGTATCGATAACGTTTCGTTATGTCCTGATTCGCCCGGTAGACCTGCTGACTCGTTTCGTTCGCGACCTGATTGATGCTCGTCCGGATCAACGCCATCACCTGATTATTAGCGACGGCAGTGATCTCGCCTCCGGCCTGTGCGATCTGCCGCAGGCTTCCCGGCTGACCGAAACGCAAACGACCCTTGAGCCTTCGAGCGATCTTGTCGGTTGATTCGCCGGTAAGTAGGCCGTTGCGAACGGTCTTAGCGAATAGATCGGCCTGCGATTCAGCGAGGCCCCGGAAAGACTTCTCAAGCACTTTCCCGTTCGGGAGGGTGACGGTCGTTCCCTGCGCGGCGGTCAGGCTGAACGTTTGCGGCGCTCCGGTGACGGCGGCCTGTAGGTCGTCGCTAAGAGAAACAACGTTAATCTCAGTTGGGTCTATTGTTGCGACTGATTGAGCAAATTGCGGGCTGATCTGAATACTGCGGATCTGCTCTCGAAGTTCGATCGGCAGAGCCTGCCTTAGCTCGTTCGTCACAAACTCACTCTGAAGAACGGCTAAGCCCTGTAGATCCTCGACGACCGACAGCGTGCTTGCTCCCGCCCAGCCCTCTAAGGACTCCTTTAGCTGCGCGAGGATCGCCCGAAGCCGTGCAGCCTTTGCAGGCGCAGCAAGCTCATCGATGCCACGAAGCTGATCAACAGAATCCAGAACAAGATCGTTGTATGCAACAGCAACTCGCTTGGCAACGCTGTTGCTAAATCGATTGAGGTCGATCGCATTGCGGTAAAGCTCCGACGGCGTGCTCATGAGTCATAGATGCCCAGATATTGCGGGTCATCAATACAAGCGACCGAAACGTCACAACCGGCGCGTAAAGCGTTCCCGACTAGATCAGAAAACTCAGCGATGACATCTTGGTCGTATAAGCCGATCGAGGTCTCTGAGACACCGGCGATTTGACCGTCGATGTACCAGGTGATTCTGATCACCGCATAGCTCTGCTCTGTCAGCTCTTGTTTCGTAAAGAACAGGAGTCGATTGATCGGCTCTTCTTGCCCGCGCTTTCGCAACTTATCCAGCCAGCTCATCTTCTTCTGCCTCCGGCTCTGCTTTTGGCATTGTGGCCTCTTCTTCCGGCGCAGGCTCGGGCTCAGGTTGCTGCATCTCGATCAGGCCGCCGGTCTGCGTCGCCTCGATCTCCTCCTCGACGTCGAACTCGTCGCCGAGAACCTCACCGGCAGAGAGCTGATTCAGGAGCGTTTCCTGCGTAATCGTTCCTGCGGTATAGAGCTGCAACAGGGACTGAATCTCTTGCGGCTCGAGACGCTGACCGAGGAAGTCACGATTAACGAAGCTGCTGCCGACCTGAGACTGCTGCATGTACTGCGCGTGGAATGACAGGCAGTTATCGATCAGATCCTGCATCTGCTGAGCGATGACCATCATTGTGCTGTCGCCCTGACTCCGGTCGATCTTCTTCGCCTCCGCCGTCTCTGCGCTGAGCTTCTGACCGAGAACGGCAGCGAGGCCTAATTCATTAATCTGACCTGCGATCTGATCAAGCCGCTGAAACTGTGCGTTGTAGCTGTTTCCGCCTGGCTCGATATATTCGGCCCGCGCTGACTCAGGGAGCGCCATCGCCTCTCCTGGCCCGGCGCTGATCTCCTCTGCCGACTGCGGGAAGCCGTAGATGGCGAGCATCGGAACGGCGCTGATATGGAGCTGATTATCGAGATCAGACTGCACCTGATACGCCTTGAGGTTCAACTCAGCGATGTCAGAGAGCGGCGGGCGTGACTCGAGAACGCCGACGCGGTTCGAGTAGGCGACAGCGAACGGGATCTCGCTGAGGCTCGTGCGGCCCTCATCGATCAGAACAAAGTCCCCTTTCTTATCCTTCTGATGAATCTCGAAAGCGCCGGGGGTAAGTACCCGAACCTGCTGCACCTGCTTCTCGCCGTAGAGACCGTCGGGCACGGTGATCTCTTCCATCAGCCGCAACTGAGTAAGCTGCTGCCGGCCGTCCTTGACCTCGCTCCGCCAGCCGAGGATGTCTCTTGGCGTCACGGCTACCCAGTAGGGCCGCCCGTTCTCGCCCGCCTTCGGCGCGTCAACTAAAACGCCGACGTGTCCGTAACGAATACATTTCCGTGCGGTTTCGTAGGTCCACACGTTGAGATCGTTGCCTTGCAGGTCAACGTCGAAGAGTTGCTCAGTGACAACGTCGCTGACGTCTTCGAGGCGTACAGGCTTGCGGGTCAACATACCCGCCAACATCCGCTCGAGCCTGACGTAATAAGGCGCAAGCGTTGAACGCATCAGCCTGTTGTCGTATGCCTCGTCTAGCTCTCTCGGCTCCTGCGGAAGATATTTTCTGTGACCTTTTCTGATTCCGTAAGTTCCTTGCAACAACGCTTCGATAAGAAGCCAGTGAGGCTCCATGTTGACGTAAGCCGTGTTGGGGCTTTCGACGGTCGTCACGTTGCCGACGCGTTGCCGACCAGAAAAGCCTGAGTACACAGCTAGAACCCGCCCATCGCAATCAGTTTAGTAAAGCCTGATGCCAGTGCCCCGTCCAGCGCGTTCGTGCAGAGGATTAAACGCGCCGAGGATTAAGTAACCGAGGCCGTCAGTCCAGTGCTCGATGTTTGCCGACTTATCGATCACATAGTCTTCCGCGCCTTGCTTGTAGGTCACGTTTTTTAGAGCCTTGATTGTGTGTTTACAGCGGGGATGTACGAATAGACGCAGGCTGCCTTTCGCCGTTCTGATCATCCAGTTCGTGGCGTTGATTTTGTCTTTAACGGCCCAAGGAGCCTTCGGGCTGATACAGCTAAAGCCGAAGCGGCGGATGATGTCGTGGTCGGTACGCCCCGCCGAGGACGTCTTACGAGCTGAGCCCGTCGGGTCCGGGTAGGCGATGACCTGACGATCAGGGAACCGAGCGCGGAGCATCGCGCAGACCTCGTCGGTATTCGACTGCTTGACGGCGAGCTCGTCCCAGATATGAAGCGTGTCGCCGACTCTGCTACCGAGAACGCCGGCCATGATGCTGACGTTGAAGTCGGTGCCCCAGTAGATCGGCCCGCCGGTGTCCTTGACGTCTTCGCTGATGTTCTCGTCGGTGAAGCCGGGATAAACCCGACCCGAGAGCGTCTCAAAGCTCGCTAGATATTCTTGCCTAAAGGTTCGTTCATCGAGAGTGTTTCGCGCGGCCTCGATCTCTTCCGCTGAGACGTTCCCCCCTTGAATCGTCGTAAACGAGAAGGTGTCCCAATCCGCTTGCTCCTGAGCCTGCTCCCAGAGATCGTGAAACCAGTTCAGGCCGGCAGGGGTAGTAATAAACCAGGCGGGGCCGTTTTGATCCGATAGGGCGGGCCGTAGGACCATCTCCCACGCCGTCTGCTTGACGTAGGCGGCCTCATCGATGACGAGCGCCGAAAGGCTGACCCCCCGCAGGCTGTCCTCGTTATCCGCGCCCCGGAGAGCGATCAGGCTGCCGTTAGCGAACTCGATCGATAGGTCCGACTCGTTCCGTTTAACGACGAGCTCCTCGGGGGCCATCGTCTTCAGTTGACGCCATGCGATCTGCTTCGCCATCCGATAGTTCGCGGTGACGTACCAGCACAGGCTTCCGGGCTTTTCCATCGCCCAGCAGATCAGCCGAGTGATGCAGAGATAGGTCTTGCCGAAACGACGACCTGAGCAGAGCAGCTTGAACCGCTTGTTCGCCTCCCACACCTCACGCTGAGGCCCCGTGAGCCCCTCGGCTAGCCCGTCAACGTATCCGCGCAGGTCAGCCTCAGTGAAAGGCGTTGCGGACTCGATAGCGGAAAGGATCGAGCCCCCCGGGACTGACGCCAGAATGCTCATTCAAACAACCGCGCGACCTTCGCGGCTTGATTGACGCAACCTAAGGCGACGCTGAGGTTGCCGGTCTTCCGGGCCTCTTTCTGAATGCTCGAAAGCTGGGCAAGGATCTCCGCAGTGAAGCTGCGCCGGTCGATCTCCCAGTCAGCGCGGATCAGCTCTCTCGCCTTCGCGATGTAGTTGTCTGTCTGCCGATCCGAGACCCCCCACTCATTCGCAGAGTATTGAACGATCTCCGAGCGCACGGCCCCGTTCGCTAGGAGACGGGCAACTCGGTTGACCCGCATATCGACTTCGATCTTCGTTGACTTAGACATCAGATCGGTTTCTCGAGGATGTAACCGGCGAAATCACCGAAACGGAACCACTGATAAGGGACGCCGGGGAGTTGAGCCAATGTTATGGGTCTTTGCACTCCCGCAAGAGATAATTCCTTCTCGATTATCTCCTGAGCGTTAACACCGGCCTCATATTTTCCCGCGAGGGTTAAACGAGTCATCACGGTGCCGAAGTAACCGTGCGCGGTCTCGAGCTTGTCAAAGATGATGATTGCGCCTCCGGGTCGGCACTTATCGAGGAGCCTCCGAAGGTAGTCACGGCGCTTGCTCGGCTCGACGAACATCAACGTCAAGAACGAGATGCCTAGGTCAAAGGGCTCGTATTCGTAGGACTCCGCCGGGGAGCAAACGAAGATCCCCGGGGCGTTGTAAATCTTCCGCATCTCGTCAGAAGGATCGATGCCGACGAGTCGGGCGTCTCGAGCTTTGAGCGTCGCCTCGAGGCTGCGACCGATGTTGCCGGTAGCGCAACCGATGTCGTAGACCAGCCCGCCCTTCGGGATGTAATGCCGTGCGATGTGAGTGATCGCGGCGGTTGCTAAGTCGTACCAGGGAAGCTGTTCGCGGACGTGATTATCAAAGCCGGTTGCTACATCCGGCGTTTCAAATGTCCAACTAGCGGGTATCTCCACCGATTTTTGACAAGATCTCTTGCTCAATAGTTTTAGCAACCTGCGCCATCATTAACGGAGGAACTGCACGACCGATACGTTCCCACTGCTGAATAAAACTGCCGGTAAGGATGAAATCATCAGGGAAGCCGCCGATTCGGCGAAGCTCTCCGAGGGTGAGGGTCCGAGGCTCGGCCCAGTGATAAAGCTGCTGCGTGCCCTGAGTGATCGCGTTCGCCGGGCGGTCCGGTGATTGCTTGTAGTGAGTCAGGAAGCTCGTCTTGCCGGTTAGCCGTCGGCAGACGTCGCCGAGGGTTTCGCCGGGCTTAGCTCGGAGCCAATAGCGGTAGGTCTCCGACTCTTCGTTTAGCTGCTTCGAGGTCGTATCTGCGGGGGTAGGCGTTAGGGCTTCGCCGACGGTGTAGGCGTAAGGGAAGGGCTTCGGGTATGCGGGCTCGAGGCCGAGATCATTCCGAACCCCGACGAAGATCGTCCGCGACCTCATCTGCGGGACGCCTAGCCAGCGAGCGTCAAGGACGCGGCATCTGACGTTGTACCCGCAATCGCGAAGAGCCTGCAGGATCCGCTTGAAGTAACCCTTGGCGGTTCCTTTGACGAGGCCGCTGACGTTCTCGGCAACGAAAACCTTCGGCTGCACGCCTTTCAAGATTCGGGCGTATTCGTAGAACAGGTCATCAACGCGTTGCGCGCCGTCGCTGTACTGCTTGACCTTGCCCCAGCCTTCCTCACGTCGTCCTGCGGTCGAGAAGGCGGAACAGGGCGGTGATCCGTCGAGTAGATCAAGCTCGCCTCGTTCAAGCCCGGCACGCTCGAGGAGCTTCTCAGGGGTCAGGGTTCTGATGTCCGACCCGTCGAGGTAGCTGTTGGGGTGATTCGTCTTGTAGGTCCGCTGAGCCTCAGGGATGAACTCGTTTGCGTAGATGACGCGGAAACCCGCCATTCGGTAACCGAGGCAGGAGCCGCCGCAACCTGAAAAGGTCGAGGCGACCTTGAACCCGTTCCACGGCGTTGCTTCGATCTCCCGCATTGACGGGACGTTGTAGGGCGGCTTCATTTCTGCTTGCGGATTTTGTTGTAGGCACCGATCGCGGATACGGAGCCGGGGACGTAGAGCATCGCGGTTGCGCCGAGGCGCTCAGCGATCTGCGAGTCACCTAGTTGCAGGTTCGTGTGCTTCGGAAGCTTGAGGGAGTCGAGCTCGGGAAAGGCCGCACGCAAAACCTCTTTCTGCCGTGGTTTGTTGAGCTCGTCCCATGATCGACCGAGCAGGGCATGAAAGACCTTCGGATCGAAATAAGGGTTGACGAGATCGACGTCAAAGGACGAGCAGATCCGCTTGATGCAGAGCTTGCCGGCAGCGTCGGTGTTCGCGAAGTAGGCGTTGCGGAACTCGTCGAATTTTTCCTGCGGCTCACGGAAGTGAATCATGGCTTTCTTCGAGAGTCCGAAGTGCCCGTCGGTTCCGAGGCCGGTGACGAGGGTCTGCCCCTCGAGTTGCCGGGCTAGGTAGAAGAAAGGGAAGCCGCATTCGATCCGAGCCTTCTTGCTGAGCTTGTACTGCTTGATCAGTCGGGTGATCGTGCGAATGATCTCTTTCTGACCGCTGGGCAGTAGGACCGGCTCGAAGTCGAGGTCGAAGTGATCGGCGACCGCTCGAGCGTGCTTGAAGTCAGACGACTCGAAATCGTCAAAGGTGAACGAGACGATGCGAGGCCGCTTGCCTGCGGCGACGGCAGCAGCGACGAGAGTGCACGAATCAAGACCCCCCGACGTCGCGACGGCGAAATCGAGGGGCAGGGGAGCCAGGAGGCTAATCAGGAGGTCTCTCAACGTCTCGGGGCGACTTCGATCAGTTCGGCGTCGTTCTCGAGGGCGAGGGACTCAGCGAAGGCGCGAGCCTAGGCGGGGTTGAGGAAGCGTTTGCGCTTCTCTTCTTTCCATGCGCACATGATCGGATCTTTCACGAAGGTGACGACCGACCACTTGGGGGCGCGACGGTTGTAGGGGGGGACTAGACGGATTTGCATTGGGAACGCTCCCGGTTGCTGTATACGGATTGTAGGGGTGCCGCAGGCGGTTCGTCCAGCTAGGACTTGCCGCTCCATTCGTACCCGCAGGAGGGGCAACGGTGCTCGGTTGTGATGTCGTCGTCTACCTCGTCGAAATCTTCGGGGGGGAGGGGCTCGACATCGGTCTCGAGGATGCCGTCGAGATCGTCCTGCGAAAAGAAGAGGGAGATGTCGTGCTGCTCGCCGAGGCGGTTCAGCATCTCCTGATCCCACTCGGAGAGATCAGCGGTGCGGTTATCGGCGAGGGCAAGGCCGACCTTTTGCTCTTCGGTAAGGCCGGTGCGGCGAACAGCGATCACTTCGTCGCCGTCGGTCTCGATCACGCGGATGCGGTTGATGCCGGCCTCCTTAGCGCCCTCGATAGTGCCGTTGCCGGCGAGGATGCGGTTGTCCTCATCGATGACGATCGAGCGGGCTGCGCCGTAACGCTGCAGGGACTCCTTGATTAGTTCGGCGGAACGATCAGTGCGCCTGCGAGCATTTTTGTGATCAGATTTGAGATCCTTGATCGATGTCACTGAGATTGTTTTTCAACGTCCAATAGGACATTAGCTGCTTAATTTTCGGTTCTACAAGATGCATCGAGCTCACCGTCCCGACGTATTCTCCAACCTGAATGCGGACGCAGCCATCGTCGAGGGTGCGGATCTTTGCTGCGGGCGTAGGCGAGGCTGAGGCGTCGCTCATAGTCGAGGAAGGCACGGAGCTCGTTGTCATGCTGCGCGATGCGGAGGCGTTCGTCGAGAGTCATACGGTGATCTCCGTGAACTTCCCCAATGGAGTTTCACCCTGCAGCATCGTCTCGGCTAGTGCCGCGTATTTTTCTTTGAGAGCCACGTAGGTGATTCCGCCGTCTTCCTTCCAAACGAGACCGATGAACTGGATTTCGTTTTTAGCGGTTGGCAATGCGATAGCTCGAGGGGTTTCCGTGAAATCCCCCGAAGCACCTCCGCTAGTCGTTATCCGCTGAAGAAACGCTCCGAAGCAGATGAGGTCTATCGACCTATCACCTCCAAGTTCACGAATGCGTTGCACAATCCCGTCGATCGGCGCGAGAAAATCCCAACCGAAATCGATAGGACATTGGAAATCAAAAAGAGTCCACTTGCCCTTGCAATACTCGTCGTAGAAGTACGAATCCTGCGGCCTGGCTTTGTAGAACATTTTTTAGAGGAAGGAATGGGGTGTCGGGGAGGGATCTAGCTCTCGCCCCCTAGAAGTCGAGAGTTGTCCGGCTTTTCCTGCGCAGCTCTGCAGGTGTTGTATGACCTGGAAGCCCCGACGAGAGGCTTAGTTCGTTCGGTTTAGGTACTCGAGCACCCAGAACCATATTTCCGTTGGAGCGTACATGCCGGGGACGTAGTAGGGGGTGCCGTCCTCGAGGATGGTGAGGCGTCCGTAGTTGCCTGGCACTAGAGGTTCCTCGCTCTGTATAC
>CEUT01063756.1_pt1 | contig 12022 bp, 26 predicted proteins | sample 531401 | NCBI WGS metagenome assembly CEUT01 (sample SAMEA2622821, study PRJEB7988) | marine metagenome | biome: marine biome (ENVO:00000447); feature: surface water layer (ENVO:00002042); material: "saline water (ENVO:00002010), including plankton (ENVO:xxxxxxxx)" | depth 5 m | reverse complement strand
TTTACCTGTTCCCGCCATACCATACAAAATCACATTAGGCATATTCTTGTTTAGCACCCAATGTTCAGCATCGTGAACAAAGTTGCTCTGTCCTACTATTCCACTCAAAGTGGTTGGTCTATATTTTTCTACCCATAACATCATTCTTCACTTCCTCTAATTGATAAATCACCTAATAGATGATACATTTTCTGTTGTTTGATATAATTCCTGTGATAAGGATTAACTTTTGCAGACATATTCCCATACATAAAGGTCAAAAATTCTCTATTTTCTTCATTTACTTCATTGATAGAATACCATCCTTTTGAGCCATGTCTTCCATTTTCTCTTACCAAAACACCTTTCTCTACCATTTCATCAAGTCTGCGTAGCACTGTTGTTCTTTTACTACCCATACCTTGTTTCTCAAGCCAATCGAGTATATCTCTAACACTAACACGGCCTTTGGCATCTATTGCCAATAAAATTTCCATTCTTTGTTCTACACCTAATATTTTTGAATAGGCTCTAAGTTTGTTTCTTCTTGCTTTTCTAATTTTAACTCTTTCCATTTTCATCATCTTCCATTATCATTAATTCATCTAACCAATTGTCATCATCATTATCTTCTTCATAATCTTCTTCATCCATTTTGATGTTCGTTAAGAGAAAAGCATGTCGTGGGTCACGACCACAATAAACACCATAACAATATGAACAAGTAAAGGTTCTATTGAAGTTAGAAACATCACCGCCTTTTTTATTAAATTTAATATCCACATCAATCGGTAGTCCACAATCAAAACAATCTAAATTAGTTTTCTTATCCTTTAGTTTGATGAACACTCTTGTAGATTGAGAGCCATTTTGGGTTTTAACAAATTGCCAACGACCCCTTACTACGATACATGGTTTATTTTTCTGCCAATAGTCTTCTACTGCTTTAAGCATTAATTGGCTAAAGAAGTTACTATCTTGATATCTATTTTTTTTAATTTTCCCTATCTTCGTACTTTTTGTAGGTTGCACATCCTTTAGCATATGACCCGGCAATGGAACGATGTAATCCATTACATCATCCATGATAAACGGAACGTTAAATGGAAACTCCTCCATGAAAGTAACTAATACTCTTCTACATTTATCGTGGTTATAGCGAGTAGTCGCTCCATATGTTCCCATTAGAACCACGCTCCTAATCCCTGTTGTGGAACAATTCTATCTGTCTTCTTTCTCCTTTTCTTTTCACCTAAGTTTAGAAGTCTGCATTCTGCATTATTGTATTTGGTTTTAGCAAATTGCTTGAAACTTTCATCCTTCAATAAGTCCATTAACAAATAAGACTCTTTAGGCTTTAATCCAACTCTTCTTGATAGACTTGGTAACTTAGAATAAGAACCACGCTTAGGCATCTGCATCTTCCTCGCCATTCTACCATCATGTGAGTACGCTAGAAGTTCGTAGAAGTAATCGGTATTCCATCTTCTCTTAACTGAAAAATCAACGAATGATAGTTTATTTGGATGTAAGTTAGGTGCAAGCCAAGACAATAAATGAATGTCTGATGGAGTAGATAACTTCAACATAGTTGCAACTTCATCCCTATCAGGATTCTTTAGATATTCTCTAACCATAGGGTAGATATCAATATCAAACTCCTTTGGTTCATCTGCTCTTGATGTTTCAACATCATACTCTATCTTCTTATTCGCTCTTTTCAATTGACACAATGAAAACAAATCTTTGGGAACTGACTTCTGATTATCAGAAATCAATACCACTTGTCCTCGATATTCTAACAGGGTTTTCTTAATCAATTCTGTATTAGGTTTGTAGTGAACCTCATCAATTATTATTCCTCTTTCTTTTGGAATACTAAAGTTATCTTCTATGTTATACTCATTAGCATACATTACTATTGCATCTTCTGATACAAATGACTTGGCTCTCTTCATCTTATTCAATGAAGCGTTACCTACTACAATCATAGGTTTAGTTTTCTTGTGTTCCATTGCCGTTTTTATTAGACTCATCTATTCTCACTTCCAATATTTCTTTGTAATTACTATTGCAGTCTTTGCAACTTATCATGGCTACATACCATAACAATTCATTTTCTTCTTGAATACCTATTTCATATCCAAATGTTTTACTTCCACATTCTCTACAACCTTCAAGTTGTAATCTCACCATATGGTGAGTTGCTATTTCTTCTTCGTTCATATGTTCTGTTTCAGCACCTTCTAACTTCTGCTTTAGAACTTGATTTCTACAAATAGTGCATAATGCAAAGTTAAGCACTGTCTCGTTCTTATTACAACGAGAACAAATCATTCAATCAACCCCTTAAGCCTGAATACTTCATCTAAGCCTTTAGCAGTCAAGTGTTTTTTAGTTTCTACATTGATTAGAATAAGTAGAAAGGTCAACCACGTTTCTTTACTATCTTCTTTACCTGCATAGATAATATTAGTTTCATCTAAAGCATCTTGCAAGTAAACTTCTTGAAAATTACGTATTTGGTCTATTCTTCCTATTCTAAGTATAGGTCTTGGTCTTGCTTTTGACTCAGACTCCTTTAATGTAGAATAAATACCATTTTGAGTGAAAACTCTCTGTAATTTACTAAGAAGAAACATATCTCCTCTAAAATCAATAGAGAGTTTGACTTTGTATCCTAAATCATGACGGCTATCCTTGTTTATCCTGACTATTGGCCTTGCTAACACTGCACATATACCTGATACTGCGTCTTTGTTTAGCCCTTCAACCGATATCAAGTTCCACACAACACTTCGTAAGCAATTTAGCACATAATAATTTGCCCTAAGACATCATTTGTATGTCTAAAATCGAGTTACAGTCTTTCGGGAACTTGTCGTTGCGTATCTTTACAACTCTTGGAAATCGTAGGCCATATTCACCTTCGCTATCTTGAGTAATAACGTCACAAGTAACCTCAAGAACAATTCTCGGTAAGATATAGAATGTATCTCCTGAATACTTCTCTACAACTTTCTTCAATTCAGTTGTAAGGTATGCTAAATCTCCATCGGAAAGACCTGTTCCTACTGAACCAACAGATTTGTAGCCACTGGACGAAGATGAATCCAATACAGATATACCAAATGTACCAAACACATTTCTTCTCTTACCATCACCATATTGAGCAGATGTAATAACAACATCCAAATCAATTCGTGGTGGTTTGTGTTTCAACATTGAATTACTTCTCTTCCCCGCTTGATAACTAGCATTCAAATCTTTAATCATTATACCTTCAAATCCATCATTGATAGCCATGTTATATGCTCTTTCTACATCGCCGTCAGTATACGCTCTTACTCTATTCCATGAAGGAAAATCGGGTAAGTGCATTAATCTTTCACGATATCTTTGTTCAATCAACGAGACATCCATGTAATGTAGAATATCAAATATCACCATATGAACTGGACAATCTTCAACTGCTTTCTCTATATCTTTGGAATGTACTCTTGTTGCTAATTTCTTATGTTCAGCCGGAACATCAGAACCTTGACTCACGACTGGATAAATCTCAGTATCTAAAATGAAATTATGAGCGTTAAATGATTTAACTAAATCTACAACATCAGGGTATTGGTATGTTACAATCTTACCTTTACGATTGAAGATTATCACACTATCCCTATCTCTATGAATCTGATATCTATTACCATCATACTTTACATCTATAATGTAGTCATCAGGTAACTTGTATGGTGCTTGGTGTTTCTTTGCTAATGAGCAAGGAATGAACTTACCGACACCTGTTATACAAGGCGGTTCATTTCCATTTGACAAATACCTGTATACTTCAACAGGACTGTGAAACTTCACATACTTATCAATATCAGAATTAGGGAATCTTCTCTTCAACAGACTTGTTACCGCTTTTTCACCCACACCGTTTCTTGGGTTTCTCAACCAATATCTTAGAAACCATTTCAATTCAAGAGCAGACATATCATTTGTTCTTTCGTTGAAAACAGTATAGGCATCACTATTGATAGAAGAACAGTCAGTAACTAACAAACTATGAAGTTCTTTCAATGTTATATTAGAATCAATAGTGAACTCATCAGATAGAAATTGCATCATTCCCTCAGACAAATCTCCCCAAATGTCTGCTTGAGTTTTTACCTCATCTTCAAACATACCAAAGGAATTGGCAATCCAAGTTATTGCTCTTTTCTGACCAATGTTATTCACATCATATTCTAAAGATAATATCTCAAGAAGAATATGCGGGTCTTTGAAGGCATTCAAGGATTCATCAATAATACGAATCTTGTCTACTGTTCTATTTTGTTGTTCTATTGCTTCACACATTCTTGCAAATCTAATCAGACTCATTCTCATTCACCTTGTTTTTTATTTTTATTAACGCTTTCAACATTGTATCTAATTCGTCCATGTTGATTCTGATGCCCTTTTTGGTGGGCTTACCATCACTATACCATCTCACATCTACAACTTCTGTCTTCCAGTAATTACCTGTTTTAACCAGTAATTCCATTGTAGCGTTTCTTGGTATTCTCGCTATTGTTTCAAATTTATCACTCATTCATACCATCCTTCCTTAAATCTATTCAAATCTTTCAAACTGGTAAATGTTCTAATTCCCTCTACATCATCTATTCTTGTAGCAATGTAGACAACACCCCCGATACTACTTATCTTAATTATCTCATAAGTCCTATTTTCAGGGTGTTCAAACACTTCCATTGTCTCAATCTCAGGAACTAAACCATAGGTCTTAGATAACTCAGAACTAATTGAACTTAGGTTGTTAGCCACATACTTCACAATCAACGCTTTTTGGATTGGAACTTTAGCATCAACAACCAGTTTAATCTTACCTTGCATCTCGCAAACCTTGCATTTATTTCCTTCACAGATAGGACACTGTATCTCCGCAGGTAGCGGAGCGGGGAACTGAACAGTTACCGCAGGTTTACTCATTCTCTACCATTCCATACACGATATGTTGCACTGTAATCAACAGTAACATCAAACGGATAGGATGGGAACATCAAAGAAACATTTCCAAAACCGTATGCGAAACCGCTATCCCAAGTGTAACTTAGATTGTCTATGGATTGGTGGTAGTATCCTGAAATATCATATGAGTAATTGTTGAATCTAACAGTATTGTTTACTATATCAAAACTTAGATGGGTCATGTTGTATGTGAACTCTCCACATTCAATAAAACCGTATGTAGCGTTAGTGTCCAACCAAACTGTTTCGTATGTTGTATTATTCATGTCCTCATGTAAGTATGTGAAAGAACCTGTTACTGTGACCCAATCAGGGTCAGTGGATACAACTTCTTCCTCAAACACTTCATCGGGGTCAGGTATTGTGCAACCTGCAAGTAAAACAGATATCATCAGTAAAGCCATTGCTTTCTTCATTAGAATCACTCCCAATTGTTTTGTTCTTGGTGTATGTCATGTGCAGTTTGTGGCTCAACAAATCTTGGGTCAACTGTTTCTGTTTGAGGGTCAGCATACAACGCCGCCTCTAACAGATGCGTAATAACATCCTTCACCGTCTTCCCTTCGTCCAATGAAATTTGGACTATTTCTTCAAACATTTCATTTCTTTCCAGTTCAATCTTAAACATCTTCATATTTCTTCATCTCCGTAAAACTCGTCTATTGATGGCTCAGACTCGTTGCCAAAGGCAATCTCGCCCTGCACATGAAGGTTATCATTCTTTTTCTCCTTCGCCAAATCCTTCTCATGTTGTATTTCCATCATAATAACGAATGCTCTTTCCAGTTTTTTGTCGCTAAAATCAATAGGTTCACCATTGTTACGCATACAATCTTCAAGTAATCCACGCATATGGAATACTAATCCGGCTAATTCTTTATTCTCCTTAACTAAGGTTTTAACTCCCTTAGCAAGACTTGTTGCATTTTCTATCATTGTTTGTCCTTCTGTTTTCATAATATCTTCTTCCTATCAATTGTGAAGTCTGCTACATCCATCAGTGCTACTCCTTCTTTGTCTGCAATATACTGACCAGTTTCTCTAATCATTGCATACAACTTACTCAAGTTAGCACCGATACGGTAGATTTCTTCGTTGTCGCCTATTATAATGTCAATGTTCTTTTCTAATTCTGCTACTTTTATTTCTAAATCTTCTATTCTTTTGTTATACATATTTTCATCCTCCATTTACTCACCTATTCTCAATGTTCTCCAGTTATTCCATGTTACGGCATCCATTTTAGCAGTGAATATAGTTCCACTTACCATGTGTATGTCTACTGAAAGACAGTTCCGATAAGGTTCTTCATCAATCGGTTCGTGAGTGTATGCTATTACGTGCTTAGGGCTGAGTGTAGTTGTTCCTGATTCGGTTTCTATTGTAAACAACAACGGCATACCAAATGGTTCAGTTCCTAAAGAATCACCACCACCAAATAAGAAACTAGGTCTAAATCCTTGATTTGAATTAATGTCATTCAACTGTCCTTGTATACCCTTTTCAAACTGCTTAACCTGTTCATGTATTGGACTATCTTCGGGGATTAACCCATCTCTTACATCATCGTAGTAACCCATATCATTCCTCCTCTTGGTGTTTCTCAGGGTCTTGTTCCAACAACCCATAGTATACTTTCTTTGCACGAATTGTTTCAGGCTCGTATGCTAAATACTGATTGTCTCCAATAACAATTGCAGACTTTAGTATAGGCTTCCATGTCTTGATTGTCTTCCAGTCTGTTCCACTGAAATACGCACTACCAAATGGATGTGTGTGAATCCAACACTTAATCGGTATCCTCATTGGTGCGCCATTCACTAATTCATCTTCATGTCCTTCAAAGGATACGAATGATGCTGAACCACTGCTGATATACAAATCATCTTTATCATCAACGATAACTTGCACTTCTTTGTCTCCAAGTATCTCAGTTGACATCTTCCATATCGCCCAAATGAACGCTTCTGTTTCGTTGTTTGGATATAGGAACTCTATCTTATCTTTGAAGTCTTCAAAGACTTCTCGGATATGTCCCTTCCAATCAAACTCTTCCTGTTCTGTTAATTCTATTTCTTCTTCCATGTTTATTCCTCTTCTGTTTTTTTCATTTTTGCTGACGCTTTCTCTAATTGTATCCAATCGGAAAACGTTAGACTTTCATTTATTGTTCCATCAAGTAATGCTTGTTCATAAGAATCTCGCATTTCCTGAAACTTTCTCCCCATCTTTCCCATTCAAGCACCACCCATTTCTTCGGCTATCAAGTCTTGAGCATTCTCAAACTCATGGTATGCCTTGTGACCTGCAATGAAACCACCTGCATGACGTTTAGTTCCTAAGAACTCTTCACCACAAACAGGACAAGTAACCTTGACTATCTCTGCTTGCTCATAAAATCCATCAGTGGATATTGCAGTTATCATTTCGCCTATCATATCTTCATCTAAGTTTTCTATTTCTTCGCTCATGCTTTCACCTTCAAATAGTGTCTCAGTGGTTTTATTACTTTAGGTGTCGAGACAACTTCTTTCACCTTCTCCTGTTTTGGTACGGAGATACCGGAAAGGACTCTCCTTCTATACTGTTCCTTCCACATAACTTGAACACAATCATTGCAGAACCTTCTGCTATCTGCCAAATGTTCGGGAACAGGCTCATCCTCTTTACCACAAAGAGTCTTCCCCAATATAGAGAAATGAATATACTTCATTCCTTAGCACCTTCTTCTATTGTTTTCATTATGTTCTTGTCAGCATATCCGTAAGAGACATCCATACCAAATCCTATTTCGTGCATTAACTGCATTAGCATGACCATTCTATCTTCAATGTGATGTGGTGGGTCACATGGTTCACCATCTACATCATACTGAACTGCTATTGTGTAGTATTTCTTACTCATGTCTCTTTCTCCTTGTATGCGGGATGTTTCTTTGGTAGACGATGTAATCTACTTGTGATTAGTTTCTGTATTTGACGTGCAATTTCTCCACTCCCATCTTCCCAACGCTTTACCAATCTAGGGTATTTATCATCGTCTTTGTATTGGTGAACCATCTTCTCTTCTAATTCAGACAAGTCAATCTTATCCATTAGATGTTTAAGCACTTCATATTCAACGTGTATCTTTGAACCTGCTCTCATGGTGTCCACTCCAATACACTAACCCATTCTCTTGTCACTGTTAACGTCACATATTGTCGTTCATCTTTCCTTTTTCCCATTTCCCTCATAGAGTAATAGATTCTCTTGTCTGCATAATGCTCATCAAGAAAACTATCTATCTCTTCGGGATACCCAATCAATTGTATTATCATTCTTCTTCACTCCAGTTGACTAAAGCCTCCATTACCATCTCAGGAGTAACTGTTTCATTTTCTTCAACTAACTTATATCGAATTTGTCGTTCTCTAAGTAAACCTTTACCAATAGCAATTGCTTGTTGTGTGTCACCGAGTCCCAATCTTGTAGGTATAACAATAAGACAATCACAAACATCACAACATCTACCTTCAAACGGTGCGGCGTTGTTTCCTTCGCTCCAAAACACCTTTCCGTTGTGGTCTTTTCTCTGCTCAATTTCTCTTTCGCATAAACTGCATTTCATATTATCATCTCCAAAATAAATGCAATGTTGATTATAACTGATACACCTAACATACCTACAACCTTAGCATATCTCTCTTGTGTTTCTACAAGACTTTCATGTAAGCGAGAGTAGACATCAAAATATGTGTGTAGTTGTAAAAAGTCTTCTTTGGTTTCTGTCATACATTCAACACCATCTTATCTGCAACGTTCTCATTATCAACGAACCATCTCTGTATCCACTGAGAAGCAACACCTGCAATTGCAATCTGCATACAGTTCACTTGTTCAGGGCTACCATCCCAATCTCCTCCTTGACAGGAGAACGAACCTTCTGCACCTGCTAACAAATCATCAACAAGATTCTCGTTAACCTTGTAAGAGATTAGTGCGGCGTTTCTGCCTTGCGCTCTCAAATCTAACCACTTGAGTTTAGCGTCATCACCGTATCCTTGACGGTACAACATTCTTCTCACGGCTAAGTTATCTGCACAACAGATTACCAAGTCGTATCCTTTCAGTTGCTTTTCTACTAAAACCAAAAAGGGTTGCTCATCTACTAGTTTCAAACCATTGACCTTCAATCTTTCATTGACGGCACTTACTTTAGTTTGACCAACTGTATCAGGTATGAAGTTCTGATATGTCAGATTCTTCTCTTCTAACTTATCATCGTCAAATACTGTTATGTCGTATATTCCTATTCGGGAAAGGAAGTCAATCAAATAACTACCAATTCCACCTGTTCCTATTATCATTATCTTTCTCATTGTGTATTCCTCATTACTATTACATTTTGCATTATTTCATCCAATCCATATAGATGAATATTCTTTCTTTCTATTCCCAACATCTCAGAAATGGTATCAGTGTGAGTGCGTAGCGTTACCTCTGATACACTGAAATATTGTTTTACGTCTATCTGTCTTATTGGTGTGTCTGTTAGTTTACCTGCTATCCAAAGTGTTGTTGCTAATTGACTATCAGCAAACCTCAAATCTCTTTCATTGTATTTGTTCTGAATGAACTCTACAAAGTTGAAAAAATCTCTTCTATCTCTAATAGAAACACAGTTTGCTTCAAACCAATCTAAGAACCCTGTTACCATGTTAGGTATATTTCTCTCAGCAAAGATGTGAGACTTCCTGTAAAACTTAGCAATCTTCTTCGCAGTTCTTACAACTCTCTTCATCTCTACTCCACTAGTTTTAACAAAATCTTTCAGTGAAACATTACCATTATCATTCAAGATAAAGTATGCTAAACCTGCTGCCCTGTCTTCTATTGAGTGTCCCCGAAGTATTTGATGTTGCATCAACCGTTGATACAGATACACCACATGGTCAGTGTCTATCGCATCACCACTTTTATGTGGCGACATAAACATAACACACATACGATGTCCTTGAGCATCAGTTCTACTATGATATCTTGTATCAGAAGTAACTCTTCTATTCAGTAAACCCAACCTATGCTTTCTCGTATGGTTACTTTGGTCATGCCAACCACCTACAAAAGAACCCAGTGTTTTGTTGTTATCTTTACTATGATTCCAATGTTGTTGATATCCACTATCAGAAGTAACTTGTTTAAGACCAACTCTTTCCTCAAATATATCGCAGTTCAACACTAAACCACAATCAGAACAAATAGTGTAGCCTAATCGCTCATCAAACTCAGTTGAAAATGAACCACATTCAGAACACTTCATTGTGAAGCCTCCTTCTTACGGGCAATGTATAGGTTTTCCTTTTCCTTAGTCCATGAATTGAGTTTTGACCTATCTAAACGATAGTTAGGGTTTTCTCCACGTTTTTCTGCTTCACTCACTTTATCCCTGATAGTGTATATCTGATTAGCAGTTGATACATCATTCATCAACGCCAATGCCCTTGCAGTTAGTTGGTCGCCAATACTTGAGTTTCTATGGATGTTATCAATGCAGATTGGGCCATGAATTTTATGACCTTTCCATGTATTACTTCCAACCACTGTTGTTTTATTACCAATCATGTAAGTGTTTACATTTTGATGTCCTTGTTTCATACCCTTCCTTTCATCAGTTACAACCCAATCAGCAACTTTGCCTCTAACAAAGAGAGCCTTATTCAAAGGATTCTTGAATTGAACTAAACTAATCTGAGGATATTCGGCATCCATCTCATGTAGTAGTTGGGTTGCTCTATCTTCAACCATGTTCTGCTTTCTGTTTTGCATTAACCAAGCGACACATAGTTTTCTTTGGATATCTGTTGGTTCTTGACCCATAAGCAATGTCCATAATTTGTCGGGTGTTGCTCTATACCAAACCTTAGATTTAGATTGATTATGTCTAAATGTATTCAAGAACACATTCAAATCTTTCAGAGTAATAGCACCCCAAACACCTTCTGATATTTCTAACGCACATTCATCATTGCTAATCAACCTTGTATTGATTAACACTTCTTGTTTTGTTCCCTCATGATAGAAATGATATGGAGAACGATTCTCAATAGCATGGAGAACATTAGGAGGAAAGTGAATCACCTTCTCTATGTAATCATCCATTGTGTCCACATTACGAACAAATGCTCCCCTCATGATTATCTTAGCAAGAGTAACTGCCAAATCCTTCTTTGGTATTCTCTTACCATCTATATGGTGTTGAGTTCCCTTTCTACCATATACAATAAAACACTCTCCATCTTTGTATTTGAATCCCAAAGTACACATATAATTCTCATTACTTGTTTTTGGAATGAAATTCAATGCAACACTATCAGCAAGTAACTTCTGAACAGGATTATCGTATTTACCGTGTTGTAAAGATGGTCTTGATGATTGAAGTGAAAACTCACCAAACTGGTTTAGGTTCTTTGGTTTGTAATATACCTTTCTTTCACCATAAGCAGTGTTTAACATCACTCGATGATACAAGGATGTAAAGTGCTTCTTCTGTCCTGTTCTGAACAAGAAACTACTCGTTACCCAACCCTGTTGGTCGCCCACTGATGGGATTCTGTATTTTATTTTCATTATTATTTTCCTCCTTTTTCCAATAATCAGTATCACCATAATTGTGATAATACCAACAGTCTCTTTCGACTGCTTCTGCAAGTTCTTCCATTGATTTGAAAGTTGAGTGCCCCCCAACTACAATACGTTTCATTCCCCTGTAAAGATAACTGTAAGTGCAGTTACCTTCCTTGAATAGTGAAAACTTGTAATGTAGTTGTGAAACTTGCGGGACACTGCAACTTTGTTTCATCTTGTTTTCGTAAAATAAGAAATCCTTCTGTTTAATCAGGATATCAGATTTCACAAACTCCACCTGCACAGGCTAGTTCGCCTTGTAGGTTGGTGGAGTCCTCGTACTCTTTAACCTCACTCAAATCAATTGAGTGAAGTTTACTAACAAGTACATTATATTCGTCTTCCGATAT
>CEUT01030924.1_pt1 | contig 12029 bp, 9 predicted proteins | sample 531401 | NCBI WGS metagenome assembly CEUT01 (sample SAMEA2622821, study PRJEB7988) | marine metagenome | biome: marine biome (ENVO:00000447); feature: surface water layer (ENVO:00002042); material: "saline water (ENVO:00002010), including plankton (ENVO:xxxxxxxx)" | depth 5 m | reverse complement strand
AAAGCATATTTAAAGGAGATTATAATATGGCTAAAGTAGCAAGAGCGGCAAGAGTAGCAAGCCGTCAAAGACCAGAGAGTATTTCTGGCAGCAAAACTATTGAAAGTGCAGAGACCGGAGAACTTTATTTGGTAAGTGCAGCAGCATCAGTTACCTTACCAGCAGTTCAAGATGGGGCATACTTCAAGTTTATTTTAACCGCTGATATCACTTCAGCTACTGCGTTGGTTATCACCGCTGCTGGCTCTGCAAAGATCGCTGGTTTAGTAATCGCAACACAAGGCGCTAACATACGTGAATCAGTTCAAGCAGCCACTGGTGGCGGTAACACAATATTAACAATTGGTTCTACTGGTAACAAGGTTTTGGCTGGCTCATCCGTAGAGTGTTATTGCGATGGAACAAACTGGCATGTTACTGGGACTGTTGCAGGTGATAACTCTGATATCACAGCATGTGCATTCTCATCATAGGATAAATAATGGGTCGTAGAAAGAAAAGAGCGAGACTTCTCGCACGTCGGGCAGCGCTTTTGGGAACTCCAGAAGCCGCCCCTGTGGTTGAGCAGGCACCAGTTGTAGTTGAAGCTGCACCTGTTGTCGAGGAGCCAGTAGTAGTAGCTGCTCCAGTTGTTGAAGAGCCAGTTGTCGTAGAGGCACCAAAGGTTGCAAAGCCTGTTGCCAAGAAGACAACGAGAGCAAGAAAGACAACCACCGCACGCAAGAGAACCACAGCAAAGAAGACTACAGCTAAAAAATAATATTGTCTCCTTCAATGTTGCCCCCTCATCTATTAAGGTGAGGGGGTTTTTGTTTGTGCTTTCACTATTTACTACGAACAGGAGGCTCCATGAATGCCCACGAACTTACAACCACTTTCAGAAACTAGCGCAATTATTCTTTCTTCTACGGGCTCTACAGATGATGTAGCTTCCGCAGTTCCTTTTGGCATGTATACCGGCTCTGTCGAATTTATAACTGGAGCCGCAAGACAAGTAAACTATGTATTCAAAAAACTTGGCGGTGATGTTGTAGATATCGAGCTTACTAATGATAATGTATACGCTGCTTATGAAGAGGCAGTTTTAGAATATTCTTACATTGTCAATATGCATCAAGGCAAGAATGTCCTTTCTGATACTCTTGGTAAACTGACTGGCACCTTCGATCACAAAGGTGAGATTGTTAGTGGTCCTGCTAGCGCAAGTTTGCAATACCCAAGAGTAACACTCTCTTACGCCAACAAGATTGGTGATGGCGTTTCCACCATGGCGGGTGTAGGTGGGACTACTCGGATCTATTCTGCCTCTTTTACTACAGTAAAAAATCAGCAAGACTACGATCTTCAATCCATTGTGTCAGCAGCTTCAGACACAGGCTTAGACGATGACGGCAACGCTGTCCCTTATGCTGGAAAAGTTGGAGACTCTAGGGTAATCATAGATAAAGTTTTTTATCGCTCTCCAATCGCCATGTGGCGCTTCTATGGCTACTATGGTGGTATAGGAGTTGTGGGTAATTATTCGACGTATGGTCAATACGCTGATGATTCAACTTTTGAAATTGTACCAAGTTGGCAAAATAAACTACAAGCTATAATGTATGAAGATTCTTTGTATACTAGAGTTTCACATTATTCTTATGAGATCTTGAACAACAGGCTGCGCTTGTATCCAACACCACGCGGAAGTGATAACTTTTCGGGATTTTTAGATAGGGTCTGGTTCCGTTTCAGAATAGCTGATAATTCTTGGGGCGAAGGCGATGAAACAAACACCGGCGTTCTTGGTGTCAACAACATCAACACGCTTCCATTTGACAATATTCCATACGAGAATATAAACTCAATGGGCAAGCAATGGATTCGCAATTATGCTCTTGCACTTTGTAAGGAAATGCTTGGTCAGATTCGCGGTAAGTTCCAAACTGTTCCAATTCCTGGCGAATCTGTCACCTTGAATTACTCTTCCCTTCTTTCGGAGGCACAAAAAGAAAAAGATGATCTTCGTCAAGGTCTAACAGATATGCTGAAAGAGATTGAATACCCAGAATTGGCAAAGAAAGAACAAGAGAAGGTCACGGCAGCAGAAGAAACTCTTCGTCGCTCTCCGCTACCAATCTTTGTAGGATAATTAAATGTCAGATAACGAATGGTCCAGACCAGCATCGCCGCCGCCCCCACTCTTTCTTGGAAAGAAAGAGCGCGATCTTGTTAAGCAAGTCAATGATGAACTTGTAGAAAAGGTTATTGGGCAGCAGATACTATATTATCCTATTGATATGGAGACAACAAATTTTCATGACCTATACGGTGAGGCAATAGAAAAAACTTTCCTACCTCCTGTCAGGGTGTATGCCCTTGTTAAATTTGATGATGAAGGCACATCATACCTTGATTCTGTTGGAATAGACGGCAGTTCACAAATTACCGTACACTTTCATAAGCGCAGGCTCACAGAGGACCAAGACCTTTTTGTTCGCGAGGGCGACTTTGTCCTTTACGGCGAGAGATATTACGAGATTTTAAAACTTTCTTCTTCAAGAAAGTTGTTTGGACAAGTAAACCAAACATTCGAAACCTCTGCTATTTGTAAGAGGGCACGCAAGGGACTATTCGATGCTACCTAATAATTTTGATTTTGCACAGCTACCAGATGATAGACAAGACTTTTCTCTCAAAGAGATAGGGATATTAGCTTCACGTATCGAAGATATAGATTATGCGATCACATCCTGGCTTAAAGAAGATCTAGATCTCTCGACCATCACCAATGAGGGATATAAAAGAGTTCCTGTGCTTTGGCAAACACCTGAACGTGCGTTTCAAATTAAAAATAATCATGATCTTAGACACCCTGTAGACGATGGTGGTGGCGTTATAACACTACCTGTTATCTCAATTGAAAGAACAGCAATCACAAAAGATCCAACACAAAAAGGCTCCTTCCAAGCGCATCTATATTCTGATAAGAGAAACGGAAGAACTGGTCGTATGACTATAGCAAAACGTATCAAGCAAGACAAAACTAGAAACTTCGCAGTTGTTGGAAACACTCGTACCAATACTGATGGTACAAGACAAAAGTATTTTCCAAGAGTAAACAAAAAGGTAGTTATTGAAACTCTTTCAATTCCAATCCCTGTTTATGTTAATCTCGATTATAAAATTGTTGTCAAAACCGAGTATCAACAGCAAATGAACGACTTGACACAACCCTTCATGACGAGAACAGGGCAAATAAATTCCTTTGTTATGCGCAGAAATGGACATCTTTACGAAGCGTTTATTGATCAGGGCTTTAATCAAAATAATAATGTAGCTAATCTAGGAGAAGATGAGAGGCAGTTTACCAGTGAGATAACCATCAAGGTGCTAGGCTATCTCATAGGCGAAGGCAATAGCGATGATAGACCTATCGTCACAAGAGAAGAAAGCATAGTAGAGATAGCATTCCCTAGAGAGACTGTTGTTCCAGCCGGAAACGACAACTTTTTTATGGACTGAAGACTTCCTGAAGTCTCTTTGGTTTAAGTGCTACTATTTACATTGTGATTGAACATGCTATATAGCATTATCTTATAAAGTGAGGATTAACTAATGCCCGTAAAAAGTTTCAAATTTGTATCACCCGGAGTGTTTATCAACGAAATTGATAACTCATTCCGCCCACGTAGACCCGACACAATCGGACCGGTAATCATCGGTCGCGCTACTCGCGGTCTAGCAATGCAGCCCGTCAAAGTAGAATCATATTCTGACTTTGTTACGATGTATGGAGATACTGTTCCCGGTTTTGCTGGAGGCGATGTATACCGCGATGGCAACTACCAGTCACCAATGTATGGCACTTATGCTGCAAAGGCGTTCCTAAATGCCTCAGTTGCGCCTGTGACCTATGTTCGCCTTCTTGGTGTTGAAAACCAAAATAAATCAAGCGGCGGTGAAGCGGGTTGGAAAACTACCAAAACAGTTGCCCAGACCGGCAACGCATCCCTATCAGAAAATGGTGGCGCATACGGATTGTGGGTATTTAAATCAAGCTCCGTAAATAGCGGCGGCGGTGCCGACGGTGCCTCCGATATGGGCACCGGTGCTCTTGCAGCCGTTTGGTATGTTGACAAGGAGGCTTCTATTCAGCTTTCAGGGAACCTCGCCGGCTCGACTGATCAAGCACAGGGCGTCGGAATGGTTATAGAGAGCGACGGTAATGGATTGTTCACAGTATTTGTTGACGGCTCAAAGGGCTCTTCGGGCGTTGATGAAAAACTTTCCTTTAACTTTGTCGATTCTGATCAGAGGTTCATTAGAAAAGTATTCAATACTAATCCACAATTGGTTCAAGCAAGCGGTCAGTTTTATGATACAACACTTGAGCGCAACTACTGGCTAGGTGAAACTTTTGAACAAGAATTGCGTGATGGCGCTGCTGGATTTATAACAGGAAGTGGCGATGACATTACAGCAGGACCAATGTTTGGTGTCATTCTACCAATAGGTAATGGCAGCAACTCTCCCGCAACTATGCAAACTAGCACCCGCGAAGCGCAATCAGGATATGTCATTGGACAAGACCTCGGCGCCGCAGCGAGCTATATCCCAGAGCAAGCAGCAAAACTATTCCGGTTCAAAGGTCGCGGACATGGCGAGTGGCTTAACAAGAATGTTAAAATCTCAATTGAAAAGATTCGCTACTCAAACACCCAAGCTAGTGATTACGGCACTTTCTCTGTTGTTCTTCGCTCCTTGACCGACTCTGATAACAACAAAGTTGTTCTTGAGAGATTTGATAACCTGTCTCTCGACCCCACCTCTACAAATTACATCGCAAGAGCAATTGGCGATCAATACTACGAGTGGAGCGAGTCAGAAAGAAGACTAAGACTTTATGGCGAATATCCAAACCAATCAAAGTTCATTTACCTAAGCGATATCAATGAAGGTATTATTCAGGGTAACAAAAACTTGATACCATTTGGCTATGAAGGTCCACCCCGCTTTGAAAATGCTACCAACTGGAGTGGTTCGGCAGCAGCCGCCGGCGATCCAGCAGTTGCAGACACATATTTCTTCACTGGTGTGACTTTTGCAACTAGTTCCAGAGCAGATGCAAACTTTATGTCTAGCTCTACAGGAAGAATGACCGGCTCACTCACATGGCCCGTCGCAAGACTTCGCCATTCAGCATCAGACGGCGGTATTTCTAACCAAACCGATGCTTACTTTGGATTCCAGACTACCAGAACTTTCGACAGCACCCGTGGAGACATGTCTATGAAAGACTACCACAGATTGTGGGTTCCCGGCTTGTGGACAGGAACAGATGGTACTGGTATTAAGGGCAAGTCTTACATTTTCACAATGGATGACATTCAGATGACTGCTGTTTCGGGTGCTTTCTACTCAAGTGGCTCAAGAGCAGCCGGCACAAGCAAGACTGCCACTGGTGATTACCAAGATCTTATCGATGCTGGATTTGACAAGTTCACAATGCCGCTCTGGGGTGGCTTTGATGGATTCGACATCACAAAACCAGATCCATTATACAACGAGGGCATGAGTTCAACGGCTACAGACAGAACAAGCTACGCCTTTAACACATACAAACGCGCAATTGACACTGTTGCCGATCCCGAGTTTGTTGACATGAACCTTTTGGTCACCCCTGGTCTAACTAAGGAGGGTCTAACAACTCAAATGATTAACGTCTGTGAAGACCGTGCCGATGCAATGGCTCTAATTGACCTACCCGGCGTATACTTGCCACAGCACGAAAGAGACTATAGCTCTGTCGATCAAAGGCAGACCAAGAACCCCTCGCAAGCAGCCAATGATTTGCGTCAGCGCCAAATTGATTCTTCATACGGTGCGACATTCTACCCATGGGTTCAAACCACCGACGAAGGTACCGGGCAGGCACTTTGGATTCCCCCCACTGTTGCTATGATGGGCGTCCTTGCAAGCTCCGAAAGAGCTTCACAAATCTGGTTTGCACCAGCAGGATTCAACCGTGGTGGTCTCTCGGACGGCGCTGCCGGTATACCTATCACTGGTGTCTCTCGCAGACTTACTTCTAAAGAGCGCGATGTCCTTTACGAAGCACGTATCAACCCAATCGCTAGTTTCCCAAGCACTGGTATCGTTGTCTTTGGACAGAAGACCCTACAAGAGCGCCCATCTGCTCTAGATCGCATAAATGTGCGTCGTCTAGTAATCTTCCTCAAGAAGCAGATTTCGATACTTTCCACTCAAATTCTCTTTGAGCAGAACGTACAGGCAACTTGGAACCGCTTCAAGGGACTTATTGAGCCATTCCTTGCTAACGTCAAGACTCAGTTCGGTATTACTGACTACCGCCTCATTCTAGACGAGAGCACCACAACACCTGATCTTGTTGACCAGAATGTTGTTTACGCCAAGATTATGATTAAGCCCGCAAGAGCAATCGAATACATCGCTATCGACTTCATCGTTGCTTCCACCGGCGCATCATTTGACGACTGATAACCGGGGGCTTTTGCCCCCACCTACTACTTATTACTGAAACACAGGAGAACCCAACAAATGCCATTTTGGTCAGAAAACTTTGGACAGGATCGTACCAAGAAAGATCCAAAACGTAATTTTAGATTTATTATAGAGTTTGGCGGCATTAACGCCACACCCGGCGGTGCCGTAGCTTGGTACGCGAAGACTGCGCAGAAGCCATCTTTTGCTATTGCTAATGCAGAGCACAAGTATCTTAACCACACCTTCTATTACCCAGGTGGCGTCACTTGGAACCCAGTTACAGTGACTATGGTAGACCCTGTTGACCCAGATATGGCAGCTACTTTCTCTGATATTATCGTTCAGGGTGGCTACGCTCCTCCAACTGACACTACAACTCTTGGCACTATGTCAAAAGCAAAAGCTGCTTCTGCTCTTGGTGCTGTTACCATCACCCAAATTGATTCAGATGGCAACCCACTAGAGACTTGGACCCTTTGGAACCCATTCATCGAGGATATTAAGTACGGCGATTCGCTTGACTACAGTAATGCTGACCTCACCGAAGTCTCTGTTACCCTTCGTTATGACTGGGCACGAGTTGAGACAGCTAACGAGTCAAAGGCAACCAACGGCAGCAATGGTCGAGAGTTCTTCAACGTATAATTTAGACAATATAAAACGCGAGGTGTAAATTGTCAAGAAATAAGGATCGCTTAGGCGGCGTCCAACAGCCTGATACGAATCCCCCACCCCAACAGGGCGGCGGGGGGTTCTCGTTTGTAGTCCCAACTGAGTTTGTGGACCTCCCATCACAGGGAAGATATTACCCAGAAGGTCATCCTCTTCATAATAAAGAAAGTATCGAAATTAAGCAGATGACTGCCAAAGAAGAAGACATTCTTACGTCAAGAACTCTTCTGAAAAAAGGTGTAGCTTTAGAAAGACTCTTACAAAGCTTGATTGTAGACAGATCGATCGACCCTTCAACATTGTTAATAGGGGATCGTAACGCAGTGATTGTCGCCGCTCGTGTATCGGGATATGGTAGTGATTACTCTGTATCTATTGACTGCCCTGCCTGTGGTACAAAACAAGACTATGGTTTTAATCTGAATAGTTTGCAGATTACCCATGGCGAAGTGGATCATGCCATGGACGCCACAGATAACCTAGATGGCACAATTACCTGCGTCCTCCCAAAAACCGAAGTTACGGTAGTGGCGAGATTGCTTACAGGAAAAGAAGAAAAAACCATCACCAATATTATGGGCGGAAATAACTTAATTTCTAAACAGCTTGAATCTTTAATCGTCAGCGTCAATGGAGATACATCTAGAGAAGCAATTCGATATGTTGCCAACAACATGCCTTCGCTCGATTCCCGCCATCTTCGATTGGTGATCAAAGAAGCTACCCCCAACATTGATTTAACCCAAGAATTTTCTTGCACCGAATGTGGTCATACGCAAGAAATGGAGGTGCCGCTTACGGCGAACTTTTTTTGGCCTGACCGATGAATACAACGAGGGAGTTTATGAACAAATTTTCTTCCTCAAGTATACTGGTGGGTGGAGTTTTTCTGAAATTTACAACCTTCCCATAGGGCTTAGAAACTGGTTTGTCAAGCGCACTATGAAACAATTAGAAGATGAAGCGCAAGCGATTAAAGAGGCGTCAAATGGTGGCGGTAACTCACAGACACTGACAGTCCACAATCAGCCAACAATGCCCAAAACCTTCTAACTTAGGCACCCACTGGGTGCCTTTGCTTTTTTGTAGGAAGCCTATTTATAGGGAGAGGTAATTTTGTATGGCAAGAAGAGAGAATCGCGCCGCGACACAATTTAGCAAATTGCGCCAAGAAATGGAGGCGCTTAGCGCTGCAATTCAAGAATTAATCGCAAACCAACGCCAAGCAAATGCAGAGGCTCGCGCAGAATATGAAAGAAAAGAAAGAGCAGAAGCTGCTGCCGAGACCCGGCGCACCGAAGCGGACCGGCGCCAATCGGAAGCCGCACAAAAAAGACTGGAAGCCGAGCGACGGTCGCGTGCGGCAGCAGAAAAAGAATTAGAACAAGCAGAAAAAAGAGTTGGTTTGCTCAAAGATGAATTTAACGCTGCATCCGGTAAGCAAAAAAAATTAGAAAAATTATTAGAAATACAAGAAGAGCAACTCGATTTAGAACAAAAGACGCTCAAGACACTGGAAGAGGGGTCTAACGAGTATGCCGATCAGCTTGAGAAGATTGAAGAGATTAAAAAGGGTATAAAAACCACCCAAAAGACAACAGAAAAGCTCGGGAAAAATTTAGAAGAGAATAAGCAAAGCATGGAAATGCTGGCTGATTTTGCAAAAGACTTTTCTTCTAGCCTCGGTAGTCTGGCTAAAGGAGATTTTGTTAATGGATTCAAGAAGCTTGGTGGTACGTTAGTTGCGCCCCTCAAGAAGCTTGCAGGCAGAGGACTTAAAAAACGCACTGACAAGTTACTTGAAGGTATTTCAGGGCTCGGCACAAAATTACCAGACCTCGCAGCCGGCGGACAAGCCGCCGCCGGAGCAACAACTGGTATGAGTACATCCATGGCCGCGGCTGGTGTGGCCGCTGTGGGACTTGGTGTTGCTTTAGCAGCGCTTATTGCCGTCCTTGTAATAGTAGCAGTGGCTATTGGCGCAGCCATGATACTAGCGAAGTTTACTTTGGAGATTGAAAATTCTTCACGAGAACTTACAAAGATTACAGGTCTGTCAAAAAGTTTTGCCCATTCAATGCATGAGAATGCTATGGAACTGCGCACCGCAGGTGTCTCAGCAGAAGACTTAAACGGCGCGTTAACTTCACTAAACGCAACATTTACTGACTTCAGTATGCTCTCGGTATCAACTGCAAAGAAAGTTGCTGATACAACAGCGATGCTCACAAAACTAGGCATGTCTACTGACGATGCATCCAGGGGCTTCCAAGTTCTAACCAAGGGCATGGCACAAACACCTGAACAGGCAGCCGATACAATGATCGCAATGGATGCTCTTGCCAGAGACTTGAATGTTAGTACATCTAAGATTGGTGCGGATTTTGCAGGTGCCGCTAGTCATCTACAAAAACTTACAGGACCAGAAGCTTTGCGATCATTTAAGCAGCTTTCGGTTATTTCCAAGGCAACAGGCATTGAGGTATCCAGGCTCCTCGCAATAACTGAAAAGTTTGATACTTTTGAAGGTGCTGCTACTCAAGCTGGTAAGTTAAATGCTGCCCTTGGTGGTAACTTTGTAAACGCTATGGAGCTTATGACAGCCACAAACCCTGCTGAGCGTTTTGAGATGATACGTGATTCTATTCTTGATTCAGGACTAGCTTTTGATCAGATGTCATACTATCAGAAGAAATTCTTTGCGGACGCTGCTGGCTTGGCTGACGTTGGCGAACTTGCTCTCGCAATGAGCGGCGACTTCGGTGCAGTTAATTCTGAAATTGGTAAAACACAAGCAGATTACGAAGCAGCCGCCGAAAGAGCTAAGAGCTTCCAATCAGTCCAAGAACAATTAAAGAACTCTTTTTACCAACTATTGCCAGTCATCACACCCCTTGTAGAAAAAATTGATGAATTTACCTCTCAATTTACAGAATTTGTAAAAGAAAACAAAGAGCCCATGCACGATATGTTTAGCTCTCTTGGTGAGGTAATGATTTCGCTGGCGGATACTTTTATAACATTAACACCAATAATAACGCCATTGTTAAAGCTTTTTATATATCTTGTGGAAATTTTTATTAAGTATGGCAATGCGCTTGGAGTAATCGCCCAGGCAAACATAGCCCTCAAAAAAACAATGACGGTGAGGCAGTCACCGTCGCTATTAGATGCTGTTGCTATGTTAGGCGAAGGATTCTCAAATATTGGAAAAGGAATAGATACTGTCTTTTCTCCAGTACAAAAGCTTGTCACACAAATGAGAAAGCTAAAGCAGTTCTTTGGCGATGATGTTACAGCAAATGTAGTGATGAAAGCCGCAGGGGTGACAGGTGTAGGTGACGGCTCAGCTAACGCTGCCGCCACAATGCGTGCAACTGCCCCCACAATTGCAAACAATACTGCGATTAGAAACTCAGCAAGTAGCACAACAATCAATAACAGCAGTCAAGGCGGCTCAGACACAGGAATTAGCATCAAGTTCGATAACAAGAAGTTTGCCGATCTATTCGATGTTCAAGTCGAGAAGTCAATTGGCAGAACAGCAAGAAAGGCGGTAATCTAAGATGGCATTTGACAGAAGTAGATATAAGAGTGATGGTCAATTAATATTTGAAGATAGAATTACGGCAACAGGCGATGTACAAAAAGTTCCAACTTTTCAATTGCCAGATTTTGCTGACGGTTCTGATGCCTATGCTAATAAATTTGCTACTGTACTTTCTTTTCAGAACATAAGAGATCCCGACAGAGGAAATGTATTTTTCAAAGCTTTTATAACAGCATTTAATGAAACATTTACTCCAAACTTTAATGCAACAGAAGTGTTTGGTAGAACTGATCCAATTATGCAGTACAAGAATACTAGCAGAAATATTACTCTTGCGTGGAAACTTCCAGCAGCTTCAGAAAGTGAAGCATATGAAAATCTTGGCAGAGTACAAAAACTACTAACAATGCTTTATCCAACTTATACCGATGTGGGTAATTCATTGAGCCTTTCGGAAGCACCCTTGGTTCGCTTGAAAGTGATGAACTTATTGCAGGAGAGAGCAAAAGCTGCTGAAATTGATAAACTTGTGTCGCTAGCAGACGATAGAAATGTAAAAGACATATATCTAGAATACAGTTCAGTAAACGAAGCTGATTTAGGCTTGCTAGGCGTTATTACGTCCTGCACAGTAAATCATAATTTAGAAGGAACCGATGGTGTATTCCAGAAAGGTTTCAATACTGTTTTACCAAAACTTATTGATATAAGTATTTCATTTACTCCGTTACACGAACAAACTCTTGGCTTTGGAAATGGCTCAGATATATCTACTTTCCCATATGGTGTTAGAATGGGCGAAAGTTTTTCTGATGGTATGCAAGCGGGCAATCCTAATGAGGTTCAGCGCGGCAATTCTTTAACCCAACTAAGAGCTATAAAAGAAGATATTGAAAAAAAGCGCCGCGGCGCATCCTCGGCACAGCAAAAAGCTGATAAAGCAGAGGCGAAAGCACGAAGAGCATCAAGAAAGCTTGGTCGAAGAGGGAATAATATGGACCCGGAGAGAAGAACGCGACTTGAAGGTAATGTAGAAGCATTTGCCGGCGCCCAAGAGGAAGCAGATGCTTTCACATCCCAAGCAGACGCTCTAGAGGATCTAATCTAGGATAACACAAATGGCAAACACAAGAAACAGAAAGCAAAGCGTAATCGAAAACGATTCAGAACACTACAAAGAACTCTACGAACGCAGAGGTTTAAAGAGAATTGCTCATTATCCTACTGCTCGACTAAAGCACCCTACAGTGTCCCAGAGAGCAAGTATAAACACAGTAGGTCATGTGTGGGCATATGGTGA
>CEUT01006135.1_pt1 | contig 12064 bp, 13 predicted proteins | sample 531401 | NCBI WGS metagenome assembly CEUT01 (sample SAMEA2622821, study PRJEB7988) | marine metagenome | biome: marine biome (ENVO:00000447); feature: surface water layer (ENVO:00002042); material: "saline water (ENVO:00002010), including plankton (ENVO:xxxxxxxx)" | depth 5 m | reverse complement strand
CAAAAAATGAACGCAATGTTTGGTGACCCTTGGACTACTTCAGGTGGAAAAGCACTTGCTTTCCACGCTTCAGTAAGATTAAGATTGAAGGGAATGGGGCAAATCAAACAAAAGGTTAACGGCCAAGATAAGGTTGTTGGAATTAAAATACGATGTCAAGTAATTAAAAACAGAATGGGCCCACCATTAAGAGCGGCTGATTTTGAAATTTACTTTGATAGAGGTATAGATAACTACGGTTCGTGGTTATCAGTTATGAAGAATAACAAACTTTTAAAACAAGCTGGTGCTTGGTACACTTATGTTGATACAGAAACAGGTGAAGAACTTAAATTTCAATCAAAAGATTTTATTCCTTTGATGGGAGATAGGGAGGATGTAAGAGAACAGATTTACAAAAAGATTTGTGAAGCTACTATTTTACAATATAAATCCGATACACTTGATATTGAAGCAATGGAAGTTGATACTGAAGGTGCTGGTGAAAATGATTAATTATGGCAAAAATAGATAAAAGACTTTATGATATGTTAAAGTCAGAAGCTGAGGCTGATAAGAACAAAGCATTATTATCGTTAGATTTACTTAAAAATTTTCCAAGTGGAATAGGCGACCATTCTACTAAAGATTTTTGGGATAACGCAACTGCTGCTTTAAAATTATTAGCATCTGCTGATGAAAGATTAGAAACTTTAGAGAAGTACTTCTCAACAAAAGAAGTTCTTTAATGAAGAAACTCTACAAAAACATTTTAGATTCGGTTGAGAGAGACAGAGGCCGAAATATCAATAGAAAACAAAACGATAGAGTTTTAATTATTGATGGTCTAAATACATTTATCAGATGTTGGTCATCCATTCCTACAATGAATGATGATGGTGACCATGTTGGTGGTGTAACAGGTACTCTAAAATCAATTGGATATGCAATTAGGCAAACTCAACCGACTCGTGTTGTTGTAGTGTTTGATGGCCAAGGTGGGAGTAAAAGAAGAAAAAAAGTTTTTGGTGGATATAAAGCACAAAGAGATAAAAACAAACTTAGAGTTAATCGTCAGTACGCTGATTTGATGAACGATGAGGATGAAAGAGAATCTATGAAAAGACAGTTCGTTTGGTTAAACGAAATGTTACATGGATTACCTTTAACAACTATGATATATGATGGTGTTGAAGCCGATGATATCATGGCTTATATCACTACAAACATTCTTAAAGATAAAGAACAGGCAGTAGTAATGTCAACTGATAAGGATTTCCTTCAATTAGTAAATGATACTACTATTGTCTGGTCACCTACCAAAAAGAAACTTTACAATACTGATTTAGTAAAGGAAGAATATGGTATAGAATCAAAAAATCTTCTCTTATACAGAGTATTAGATGGAGATAAATCTGATAACATACCAGGTGTTTATGGATGTGGAATTAAAACTTTGGTAAAAAGATTTCCTGAAATTACTGAAAGTAAAAAATTATCATTAGATGATTTATTCCAACTCTGTGAAGAAAAAATAGAAGAAACAAAAGGAAAAATAAAAATATACAAAGATATTCTAAAATCTAAAAGACAAATTTTATTAAATGAGAATTTAATGCAATTAGATGATGTTGATATATCGGGTCAAATTAAAATGAAGGTTTTAGAAAGATTCAATGAAAAAATTACACCTTTAGATAAGATAAAATTTCTAAAAATATTATTAAAATATAAAGTTGTAAATAACTTTGGTGATATAAATGATTGGTTAAAAACAACATTTGGAAATATTATTACAAAATAATTTGGATTTTACAAATATTTTTTGTATCTTTATAGTTAAAGAGTCAATTAAATGCAAGAAATAGATACTTTATCGAAATATGGGCAATCCTTTCAATCAAAGGTTGTATCCTCATTACTTACTGATAATAAGTTTCTTGATACAATATCTGAAGTAACCACTTCAAAGTTTTTTGAGAACGATGCTAACAAATGGATTGTTAGTGAAATACTTTCCTACCACGAAGAATATAGGAAACCCCCTACAATAGATGTATTCAAATCACAATTAACAAAAATAGATAACGAAGTTTTGAAAAAGACAGTTGTTGAACAACTCCGTCATGTTTTCACCCAAGTTGGTAATGTTGATTTAGATTACATTAAAGATGAATTTACAAACTTCTGTATTAATCAAAATTTAAAAGGAGTAATTTTACAATCAGTAGATTTACTAAAAGCTGGTTCATATGAAAGAATCAAAGATTTAGTAGATAAAGCAATGAAAGTTGGACAAGAATCTGATTTAGGTATGGATTATATCGAAGATTACGAAGAAAGAACAGAAGAATTAAAAAGAGCAACTGTTCCTACAAGATGGCAACCAATCAATGATTTAATGGATGGTGGAATTGGGCCTGGTGAGTTGGGAGTAGTTGTTGCACCTTCGGGTGTAGGAAAAACATGGATACTTACCGCCATTGGGGCGGAAGCTGTTCGGCAAGGTTTGAGTGTGGTTCATTATACAATGGAACTATCTGAACACTATGTTGGTGCCAGATACGATACTGTATTTACAGGAATCCCCTCAGTAGACTTGAAAGACAAGAAAGATGAGGTCAAGGGTAAGATTAAGAATCTTCAAGGGAAACTACTTATTAAGTATTTTCCTCCAAAAGGTGTTACAGTAAAAAAGTTACAGACTCATATAGAGAAGATGATTACATTAGATAACAAGCCCGATGTTATAATAGTGGATTACGCAGACCTTTTACTCTCCCATTCCAATAAGACAGACTCTACTTATGCGGAACAAGGAGGGGTTTATATTGACTTGAGAGGAATGAGTGGTGAATTGGAAATACCCATTTGGACTGCATCTCAAACCAACCGTTCAGCTATAGATTCAGAAGTTATCGAAGCAGATAAGATTGCTGATTCATATGCAAAAGTAATGAATGCAGATTTCATTATGAGTTGGAGTAGAAAATCAAAAGATAAATTAAATGATACCGCAAGAGCTCATATTATGAAAAATAGATTTGGGCCTGATGGTATTACATTCCCTTGTAAAATGAACACTAATACAGGTTACATAGAAGTTTTCGAACAAAACTCACCTGATGGTGTTATTGCTCAAAAACAAGCAGCAAGTGGACAATTAGAAACAAAAAAACTTCTACATAAAAAGTATGTAGAAAATATGGGATAATGAATATAGCAATTACTGATTTTCATAATTATGGTATTTTAAGACATGTTGATGAAATCACTGCTGCATCCCAATGGAATGAAAAACAGAAAGAATTTAAATTTAATGATACAGGTTTATGTAATAGATTATTCTTTTTAGAATTTATTCATTATATAAACTCAAAAAACGATAGTAATTTTGATGTTATTGTTGATAAAAATCAATGGTTAGAAACACAATATTTGAATATTCCTAATACTAAATTTACTGATTATGAAAATATAGATTTTTCAGATTATATTAGGATAGATGAAAAATTACTAAATAAAATAATTAGAGAAGATTTTAAATTAGATACAGATAAAAACTATTGCACTGATTTTCAATATACAACTTTATATGATGAATTAGATACACAAGAAAGTTTTTATATTAGAAAGGTAACTCTTAAAGAAAGTTTTAATAATTTAAATAACTCAATTAAAAAAGATTGTAAAGATTTAGTTGGTATTCATTTAAGAAGAGGAAGAGGAGTAAACTATACAGAAGATGATATCAAAAGTTTACCTGAAAATATAAGAGATGAATTTTTAGAAAATAAATTAGTTGATAGTGATGCAAGAAAATTTTATATTTTTGATTTCATACAAGATAAAATTTATTTTGATATCATTGATACAATACTTGAAAAAAATCCTAATCAAAAATTTTATGTGAGTACTGATATGGATTTAAAATTTATTTCTCATTGGTTTGAAAAGTATGAAGATAAAATATTAACTAAAGAAAATTTACTTTTATCAGATAAAAAAAATATACACTATCATAACATAGTTGATTTATTTGCATTATCTAATACTAAAATGTTGATTAAATTTCCTGTATCATCATGGAGTACATTTGCATCTTTGTATAAAGAAAAAAATTCCTTTTTGATTACTGATGATAAAGAAAAAATAATCTATCAAAAATAGTATTAACACTTAAGTAAAACAACAAAAAGGTATAAAAATAAAATCAATTTAAAAAATAATATGAAAATCATTCCGTTTTTCAATTTACAATATAATTATAAACACGACCATAAGCTTGGTCACTTCAAAACACAATTTAAAAAAGGAAAATTTTATGGCAAATTCACAAGAACTATTTGAACAAATTAAAGATTTATTCGTTCAATTTGAGGATGAACACAATGGTTCATCAAAGGCAGCAAAATCAAGAGCAAGAAAAGCAATTGGTGAAATTAAAAAACTTGTAACAGATTACAGAAAAGCATCAGTAGAAGAAAACAAATAAAAAAGTTATATCATGAGCAAATTATTCCAAGAAAGAATCCCATTCAAACCATTCGAATATCCAATTTACTATACAGAAGGTTGGTTAAAACAGGCACAAGCATTTTGGTTACATACAGAGATACCCATGCAAATGGATGTCAAAGATTGGAACGAAAAACTTACACCTGCCGAAAAGAACTTGGTTGGAAATATTTTACTTGGATTCGCTCAAACTGAATGTGCAGTTTCTGATTATTGGACTAACATGGTTACTGATTGGTTTCCAAAACACGAAATTAGACAGATGGCTATGATGTTTGGTTCTCAAGAAACTATTCATGCTACAGCTTATTCATATCTGAATGAAACATTAGGATTAGAGGACTTCGAAGCATTTTTGCATGAACCTGCAATTGCTGAGAAGTTCGAACTCCTTACTTCAACTACCGCTGAATGGAAGCATACAGATTTAGAAACTAATCCAAAAGCAAGACAAGAGGTTGGTAGAAGTTTAGCAATCTTTTCAGCATTCGCAGAGGGAGTTAGTTTATATTCTTCTTTTGCGGTACTTTACTCATTTCAAATGAGAAACTTACTAAAAGGTATTGGACAACAAATGAAGTGGAGTGTAAGAGATGAATCTCTACATTCAAGAATGGGTTGTCAATTATTCAGACATATGTGTGATGAATATCCTGAGTTGTTAGAAGGATGTAAAGATTCAATAGAAGAAGCAGCAAAACTAATTGTAGAACTCGAAACAAAATTTATTGATAAAATGTTCGAGATGGGTGATTTAGATAATCTAAAAGCAGATGATTTAAAAGAATTCATAAAAGAAAGAACAAACACAAAATTAAAAGAATTAGGATATGAACCTATATTTGAATTTGATAAATCAAAATCAAGTAATTTAGAATGGTTCTATCATCTTACCGGTGGTCATACCCACACCGACTTCTTTGCTATCAGACCTACTGATTATTCTAAAGCAAATGAAGGAGAAGATTGGGATGATTTATTTTAATTAAATGGCAGAAAACTTCACGAAAGTTTTTGATATAATATCAGAAACAAAAGGTGATATATTAGATGTTGGTTATGGTTGGGGAGTAAGTTCTAACCACTTTTATAGTAATGGAGTAAAATCACTTACTATAATCGAGAAAAGAAAAGATGTTTATCAAAAGGCTCTTGAGTGGGCAAAAGATAAACCAAATGTTCATTTACATTTTGGAGATTGGATTGATATCATTCCATCATTAAATAAAAAGTTTGATGGGATATACATGGATACTATCTCACCTGAAAATGAAAACTTTAGTAAAAATAAAACTAAAGAAGAATATGATGAAACTTGGAAATTCTATCATAGTTCTATTTCAGAAGAAAAGTGGGAAAAGTATAAATCATTTGAAGAATATGCAAAACTTATTTCAAAAGAAAATTGTATTTTGTGTATCTTTGAATATGTTAAGTTTAGAAAAGATTTAAATAAAGAATCTCTTCAAATTTATTGGGGTACTGATAAAACAATTCCTAAACTACATGATATAGGATTTACTTATTTTGTAGCAAACGAATTTAGAAAAGATAAATTTTATGATTCTAAACAAATATTAACAAATAAATTTTGTAAAAGATTAATATCAGATAATAAAGATAATTTAAAATTTTACAAAGGTGAAAAAGAAATTGATAATATTTTACATAAAAGAAATTTTAAGTTTACAAAGTTAAATTATAATAAAGAATTTGAAGATTTACTAAACTCTAATTTTTTTACAAATTATAAAAAAGTAAATTTAAAAGATATTTGGTGTGGAATGTTTGAATACAATGAAGGTGATGGATACGATAGGCATGTTGAAACTATTAAAGGTTTATCATTAGATGATGATGAACAATATAATCTCATATATGATTTTACACTCAACGATGATTATGAGGGAGGTGAAGTTGAAATATATGATGAATGGTATAAAAATGATAGAGAAACATTCTCAGAAGTAAAACCAAAAGTTGGTGAGTGTTTAATTTATAAACCTTATCAGCATGTAACATATAAAAAGATTACAAAAAATAAAAAGTACCAAATATTAGTAGTAACAAAAAATAAAGATTTAAATCAAAAATTAATTTAAAATGGCAAAAAATTACGGCGAAGAATTAGATTGGGAATTAGATGTAGATTTCCCTTCTTGGGCTAATACAGAAATTTATGTAAAAACTATATCAAATGGATACCTATTACCTGGTGAAAAACCAAAAGATGCTTATTGGAGAGTTGCAACAAGAGTAGCACAAAGATTAGGTAGACCACAAATGGCAACTAAATTCTTCGATTATATTTGGAAAGGGTGGTTAAACCTAGCAACACCTGTACTTTCAAATACTGGCACTGATAGAGGATTACCTATCTCTTGTTTTGGTATTGATGTTGCCGATTCTATTTATGATATCGGTAAAAAGAACTTAGAACTAATGTTACTTGCTAAACATGGTGGAGGAGTTGGTATTGGTGTAAATCAGATTAGACCAGCTGGTTCAATAATAACAGGTAATGGTACATCTGATGGTGTTGTTCCATTTTGTAAAATATATGATTCTACAATCCTTGCAACTAACCAAGGTTCAGTAAGAAGAGGAGCAGCATCTGTAAACCTAAACATAGAACATGATGATTTTGAAGATTGGTTAGAAATAAGAGAACCAAAAGGTGATGTAAATCGACAATCACTAAACCTACATCAATGTGCCGTTGTTGGTGATAAGTTTATGAGAAAACTTCAAGATGGTGATAATACAGCAAGAAGAAAATGGGGTAAACTACTTCAGAAAAGAAAAGCTACAGGTGAACCTTATATAATGTTTAAAGGTAATGTAAACAAAAACAATCCTGAAATGTACAAAAAGAATGGTTTAAAAGTATTCATGACTAATATCTGTTCTGAGATAGTATTAAATACAGATGAATCACATTCTTTTGTATGTTGTTTATCATCACTTAACTTAGCAAAGTATGATGAGTGGAGAGATACCGATTTAGTTTACACAGCAACTTGGTTCTTAGATGGTGTACTATCAGAGTTCATCCAAAAAGCAAAAAACATGAGAGGATTTGAAAATGCAGTTCGTTCAGCAGAAAAAGGAAGAGCATTAGGTTTAGGTGTTTTAGGATGGCATACATATCTACAACAAAGAGGTATCCCATTTGAAGGTATGGAAGCTCAGTTCGAAACTCGTAGAATCTTTTCACAAATCAAAATTGAATCAGAAAGAGCATCAAGAGATTTAGCAACAGAATATGGTGAACCACTATGGTGTAAAGAAAGTGGTTTTAGAAACACACATTTAAGAGCAGTTGCACCAACTGTTAGTAATTCTAAATTAGCAGGTCATGTATCACCAGGTATTGAACCATGGGCAGCTAATGTATTTACAGAACAAACTTCCAAAGGAACTTTCATCAGAAAAAATGGTGAATTAATTAAAGTATTAAGAAAAGCAGGTATAAATAACAAAGATACTTGGGATAAGATTATGGAAGATGGTGGTTCTGTACAAGGATTAAAAGAGTTAGATAAATGGTGTTACTTAGATAACAAAATGGTTCTCTGTAAAGATACCAAAAATGGTGATAGAGAAAAAATATATCCTGTAAAAGATGTATTCAGAACATTTAAAGAAATTAATCAAATGGATTTGGTAAAACAAGCTGGTGTAAGACAACAATACATCGACCAATCTGTTTCATTAAACTTAGCATTCCCTTCAATAGCAACTCCAAAATGGATTAATTCAGTAACTATGGAGGCTTGGAAACAAGGAATAAAAACTTTGTATTACATGAGAACTGAATCAGTGCTAAGAGGTGATATTGCAACAAGAGCAGTAGACCCTGATTGTGTTGCTTGTGATGGTTAGTATTTTATGTACATCAAGAAGTGGAGCAAGTAATTTATCGTTATACCTAAAGAATGTTTTAAAATTAGGTTTAACAAATTCACCCTTTCTTAAAAAAAAGAGTGAATTAGGTTCTTTGAAAAAAAATGTTTTATATAAACTTATGATTCATAACTTACCTTATGGATATAAAGATTTATATGAATATGGTAAAGATGTTATAAAATTATCTGATGTTGTAATTTTATATGATAGAAAAAATAAAATAGAACAAGCTGAATCATTAGCATTTAGAAAACAAAAATACAAAAATGATTACAGTAAATATCATATAAATGAACCTTATGATAATATAAGTGAAGATAATGTTAATATGTGTTTGAAATATTACAATAAACAATCAGAAGTTATAACAAAATTATCTAAAGAATTTAAAGTACCAATATTTTGGTATGAAGAATTATATTATGAAGATGGTTTAGAAAAGCTATCTAATTATTTAAAAGTTGATATAGATAAAAAATATAAAGAAATGTTTTTATCAATAGAAAAAAAGGAAAGAGTTTTAAAATTAAAAGGAGATTTGATATGATACAAGTAAAAAAGTTTTATGCAGAGTGGTGTGGCCCATGTAAAATGCTAACCCCTATAATGGAAAATGTAAAATCAAAATTTACAACTGTGAATTTTGAAGATGTAGATATTGATTCACAATTCGAAGTAGCACAAAAGTATTATGTAAGGTCAGTACCAACCGTAATCATAGAAAAAGATGGAAAAGAAATCCAAAGATTCGCAGGATTACAATCTGAACTTGCTTATACAAATGCTCTTAACGAATTGAATAATTAATGAAGATACTTTTTATTACACTTGGTAGAACAGGTAGTACTAATTTATGTAAAGGATTATCTAAAACCCTTTCATTAGATTTTTTGGATGAACCTTTTAATAAAATTAATGCAAAACTTTTTGACCATTATTATTCAAAAATTAAAAATTCTGAATCTATTATAGTAAAACATATAATCAGTCAAACAAATGAATCTTCATCAACTAAATATCTACACGAAGGAATAGTTTCTGTAACAACTGAAGATTTAAAATATAATGAGTTTATAAAAAAACTAATTAAAGAGTTTGATTATGTTATTTCATTAGGTAGAAAAAATATTAAAGAACACTATGAAAGTTTGTGTAATTTAAGATATAGAAATGAAACTAATCAAAGCGGTCATCAACAATATCAATTCGAAAGTATACCAGAACAATTTAAAACATATTATAGTTCTATTTTAACAATAGAAAAACTCCAAGAATATCACGATAAAATAGAAAATATCGCTGATAAAAATAAATTAACAAAATTATACTATGAAGATGTGTATTCACATAACATAGAAAAAAATTATAAAAAAATAAAATCAATCCTACCTTTTGTTAACGAAAATTTAAAAAAATATTTAGATAGAAAAAATAAACTTAGGGTTGCTTTTGTGAAAAAAAGTATCATATAATTTGGATAATTCAAAAAAATTTCGTATATTTGTACAAATAATTAATTAATACTATGCCAGCAGGAATTAAAATGATTATTACTGAAGATAAAGAGGTAATTATCAAAGGAACACCAAAAGTTCCATTCAATCAAAGTAAAAAATTAGTTAGCCAAGATGGTAAAACTGTTATTTACTTCATTAAAAGGGAATACGGTTGGAAACATAAACTTGATTCCAAAATGAATTTTGCAAACCCATATCCTATGGATAAGAGTTTTTGTGAAATAACCATTCCAATAGAAAGAGTTTAAACAATAAAATTTAAAATTATGAAGCGTTATGATGAAAAACAACTCGAAGAAAACTACAACAAGTTTATCGAGGCGTTAAAAAAATCGTTTGATGGAGAACGATTAAAGAAATTACTCCATATGTACTCGATGGATGAATTAGGGCCAAATCTAATGTTATCTCCAGCGAGTGGAAACAAAAATTACCACAATGCTTATGAAGGTGGTTACATTGACCATGTAATGAATGTAGCTAGGAACTCACTTCGTATGATGAAACTTTATAAAGAAGCAGGTGGTTATATAGATTTTGAACAAGAAGAATTATTATTTGCCGCTTTCCATCATGATTTAGGTAAATTAGGTGATAAGGGAAATCTTAACTATATTACTAATGATAGTGAATGGCACATTAAGAATAGAGGTGATTACTATAAAAGAAATACTGATTTATCTTATTTAACCCACACCGATAGAACATTCTTCTTACTCAACAAGTATGGAATAAAATATACAGAAAACGAATACTTTGGAATCAAACTTACAGATGGTATGTATGATGAAGATAATATAAAATATTATAAAGTATTTGATGTATCAAAATATCTTAAATCAAATATTCAATATATTCTTCATTGGGCTGACCACATGAGTACAACGATTGAAAGAGATGTTGAATTAAAAGCACCGTTCTAATATGTGTGGAATCTTAGGAGGAAATCTCTTTAAGACCAACGATGATATGAAAAATGGATTAACTTCCATGATGCATCGTGGTACTGATGGGAATACTATATTTTCATTTAAGAATAATATGAAGTTATCTCATAACCGATTATCTATTCAAGATTTATCAGAAATAGCAAATCAACCTATGATATCTGATGATGAAAGATATTATATTGCTTTTAATGGAGAGTTATGGAAATCCACATTTGAAAAGTTTGATAAAGAACTTAGGTCAAGATATAATTTTAAAACAGAAAAATCTGATACTGAATTATTACTTTATATCTTAATTGATAATTTACATAATCTTGAACCAATCATGAATGAAATAGAGGGCATGTTTTCATTTGCTCTATATGATAAAAAAGAAGATAAAACAATTCTTGGTAGAGATTTTATGGGTAGATTACCTTTTTACTATTTGGAGGAGGGTGATGGTTTTGCCTTTTCAAGTGAAGTAAAAGGTTTAACAGAATCTATCAAAGATTTAAAATACTATAATATTGATAAAGGTTCATCTTGGAAACCATCTGAGTATAGAGATAAAGAAAAAATTAAAATAGTAGAACCTGGTACATTGTTGACTTTTTTACCTAATAAAATGATAGAAGGTTATATTAAATTAGAATCAAGATGGTTTGATTTTAAACCAAAACCATTTAATGTAAATCATCCAACAGGATATTATCCAAAAACAAATGAAGAACTTAAAACATTTGAAGGAGAAGATAAAGGTATTGATTATTATGCATCTGAGTTTAAAAGATTATTAGAAGAGGCTGTTGAAGATGAAATGATTTCAGATGTACCAATCTGTACGATATTAAGTGGAGGTATAGATAGTACCATAATTAGTTATATACTCTCTGAGAAGTTAAAAAAACAAGGTAAAAGATTAAAAGCATTTGTAGTAAATGTTAATAAAAATAGAAAATCAAATGTCAAAGATGATTTACATTATGCAGAATTGGCTTCTAATTTATTTGATATTGATTTAGAAATAATAAATTATGATGAACTTGATGTTGAAAGAAAACTAATTCATTCAATATGGGCATCAGAAACACATAAGTGGACTCAAGTATCACCTGCCGTAATCCAACTTGGATTGGCTTGGAGAATCAGAAGAGAAGGATTTAAAGTTGTATTTGGTGGTGAAGGAGCAGATGAAATATTTGCTTCATA
>CEUT01044907.1_pt1 | contig 12066 bp, 3 predicted proteins | sample 531401 | NCBI WGS metagenome assembly CEUT01 (sample SAMEA2622821, study PRJEB7988) | marine metagenome | biome: marine biome (ENVO:00000447); feature: surface water layer (ENVO:00002042); material: "saline water (ENVO:00002010), including plankton (ENVO:xxxxxxxx)" | depth 5 m | reverse complement strand
GTTTGCCGGGACGGCTGCGTTGTTTGGCCAATCGGAGTTGATGTTTAACCAAAATTCTGTGGTGACACCATTTGTTAAATTAAACTTGAGATTTGATTCTCTAGACCCTACCCTCTCTAATGCCAGAGTCCCGTCTGTCTCGTATATGTCCGTATCGTAATAGTTGGAGCCGGTGAAGGACGTATGAATCTTGCCGGCGGGCATGCCTGCGGAGGCTGTATGGGGGCCTCCAAAAACCTTGATATATTCGACCGTGCTAGCACCCTCTGTCCAGCCAACCTTTACTGCGTCAGAAGAATAAAATCTTCCCGGGACAATAGCAGTAGCATCCGGGTCGTCTGCGATTGCAAAGTTGGCATAACCCGTTGTTCTAGGGTATTTGGTGTCGAGCATGTATAGGTCAAGATAATTTGACTCGTTTAAATACTCGTTTATCTCTTCTTCGGAGCCGTCATATGGGTACTGGGCTAGCACCCTGTTTATTGAGTCTTCATAATAAGACTGAGCGGAACCATACTTAACAAAGTTGGCTGGGTCTTCAAAGTCAACGGGCGGGACATACCTTTCTATGTCCTTGATTTTTTCCCTTATATTATCCGCAGATTCTAGCTCGGGAGAGTTCTTAACTATCTCTTCTTCCAAGTTTGTAGAAACGAGAACATCTCTTCTTTTATTTGAATCGAATAGTTTCTTAATACTCATTGCTAACTCTGCCTTGAATCAACTTTGAATTTAAATGTCTCTGGCTGTTCGGCCCATGCTCCAATGTCTTCGTTGTAGAAGGCCAGTTTAATGCCGTACATGTATCCTTCTTCCAGCATTGACATATCCAAGTCGAAATAAGAGCCGGATGCGTCATAAGAAAGAACTGTGTGCTTGGTGCTGCCAGTTCCGTATGGTACAACTTTAAGATCATCAATAACCCTAACTATCTCATAAGAGCCGCTTTCAATAACTTGAACTTGCGCTGTTGACACGGCCTTGGAGTAAATAGTTGGTGACCAATCTTTTTGGCGCGTATAGATTCTAAATCTTGCAGTTTCGTCGGAACGATAAAAGTTTCTCATGTTGGTTATAGAAACAACGTAATCATTAGTAGGCGCAACAGTAGCATTAGAGACCCTTTGTGGGCTAATTGTTCCTGTCACATATTGTGTTCCCGTGCTTGCACTTGTTACAGAGTCGCTTAATTTGAACCACACATCGTGAACAGTAGACAAAGCATTAGAAGCAGCCGTCATTGCAAAAGACGCGGAATATATACCAGTCGACACATAGGAGCCTGTAGCTACATATCGATTGGCACTGCGCACATGCGTTCCATCTGCCACCAATTTAATGCCAGCGCCGGCTGGAGAGCCAGCGCTTGAAGAATATATGCTGACTCCAATGTTTCCAGTGCCAACACCGGGAATGTTTCTTAAGCGTCCTCTAAAATAATTATACAAATAAATCGAGTTTAAATTTTCTTCTGCTGTTGCCAAAGAGCTGCTGTAATAAAAGTTTCCACGGTCGTCCTCTACGGAAGAGTTCCAGCGCGCTTCAATGTGAGGCTGTTTAAAGTGAAATTCCGTGCCACGGGCAAAAAACTTTTTTGTGTAATAAGATCTAGAAGCCGACTCGTATGTGTTGGAGATTTTGATGAGTACACCTTCGTCCGGTTTGCTTCCCATGTCTGTAGCGGTTTTGCTGTTAGCTGATGAACTGCACCACTGCTCGACCAAAGTAGTAATATCTAATTCTATATCTTCTGTGCCGATATCGAAAGATGCTGTGAAGGAGGAGGATACATCGGTGAAATAATCGCCGCCTTCTGTAGCCCATGCACCTTGTCCACCAGTAAAATTAGTGTTGCTAAACCATGGGCCGGCTCCACCACCATCAACGCATGTAACAGTTGTATTCCCGCCTGCTCCGGCTGTTACTTGGGTTATAGTTACTACGGCGCCTTCAGAAGTGGCCGTGAAAAGAGAGTGATGATTTATAGCTGTTGCAATCAAAGTCGCCTGAGCGGTAGTACTGGCGCCGTTATGTCGGGCAAATAATACGGCATCGTCCGCAGATGTTGAACCGGCTGTCGATACTGCTGTGACTGCCTCAGCCGTGGGAGTATCAGAATCATTTAACGCTAGTATAACCCTCGAACCGTTGGTTGCGTCCAAAATAACCACATCATCATTTTCAATGAACCCTTCGTTAAGAACGGTCACTGTTGCGGTTGCTGCGGTGCTGGTGCTTGTCGCGTTAACCCAGCTAGATGAGCCCTTATCCTTATACGTCTCCATATCAAGGCCCGTGCCTTCATTCCAGCTACCAGAAATTGCAGAAACATCCATAGTGTAGCTTTTCGGAAGAGTTTGGCTGTGGGGGGCATTAAACATGCGAAGATAAAATGACACATTTCCACTGGCTGGAATTGTCCCGGCCTGCCTATCCGACAAAATAGAATTGGTAGATGCCGTGCAATCAAATTTTATCAACACTCTTGATGCCTCGGCAGAGGCTGAACTGGCTTGTGCATATATCGAGAAGACTTCTAGTATGTCAGCGGCGCCCATATTGGAGGCCGTGCCTCTTGTGGTTAAGTTTTCTTCAAACGCGTTCGTAATAGTATTGTCTTTTTTAGCAAAATATCTTTTAATAGCCATTATACTACGGTGCCTTTAATATCTATCTTTGGGAACTTGATTTCCAAAACAACGTTATCTGGAACGGAAAGGTATCTCCCGTCGAGGGACATAAACTCTTCAACGTTCAAAGTGGACGAGGAGTAGTTTGCCCCTCGCTTGCTTACCAGCTTAACTTTTGAAGTGTCAGCTACTCCGCGGACCTTGTTAAGTTCCGTAAATACATCTGTTAGGTAAAATCTCTCACCAATAAACATGGGTCTTGAATATTTTTGTCGAAGGGCGCGAATACAAGAGTCTAGAACATTATATTTATCAACCTCTTCGTTGGAAACCACCTCGAATTCAATACCAATGTTGACTATTTTAGCGTCCATGATATCGACTGTATCATTCAACATCCTATACCTATTCAGGAAAACTTTGATGTTTTCTTTGAGGGCTGTGTTAGACTGGACTAGCTTGCCTCTGCTATTCTCAGACACTACAAAAATATTCAAGTTTCTCTTGAGAGAGTCCTGATCCCGTAAGACCCTGCATCTTTTTACCGCCCCAAATTGGCTAGGCATACCGTATATGACTGCTTCATAATCAGTTGCCGTAACGGCCCTGTTCTGGGTCGGGAACATGTTAAGGGCGTGAACTCTGATCTCTTCTGTGGTTGGGTTTCTAACCGAACCTACGATTGGCTCTTCGTTGTAGCATTCGATTCCACTAATAACAGTTCTTGCTTCACTAGAATTGGCCACTGATGGGTCGTTAAACTCCACTATTGGGTTTAGGAGCGTAGTAACTTGCCCGACGCCTGCGTTGGCGGAATTGACCGTGTTTGCTCGATATGTAATCGTAAGTGTGGTGTTCGCAGGACCTATTCCAAGCTTGTCTGTACCAACTAAATCAGAGGGGTCAAACGCAGTGTCGGTAACGTAATTCTTTGCGTTTCTTTGCATAACAACGTCGGCGGGCTCAGCAAGGCCGGGGGTAGCTATTTGAGAATCAGACCCAAATCCAAACTGTAAAGTAATTCCTCTACGGTCCTTCGTTGTAGTAAACCGGCGGGCTGCGATAAAAGGCCTCATGAGGGACGGCGCGTTGTCTCTTGTGTTTTCGTCTCGGTTTGGTATGCCCTTGTAGACAACATCTTGTGACAGATAGTCAACTTCAAAATATTCATGCCCGTCAGAATCAAATACACTAACAATCTCTACCACGTTTGCGTTGGTTAACCTAACCTTCTTAAATCTTTCAAACGCCCCAATTGTCTTAGTCTCGGTGGTAAATTCTCCTGACATGACCTGTCCTTGGGCCTTGATAGCGTAGCTAGTCGGAAGACCCGTTGATGCGTTGACAGCAGCGGCAACCACATCATTGGCCGCTTTATCAAAGCGAACATCCTCCAAGAGAATAAAACTTGCGCCGGTTGTGGACGAGACAACAGAGTTTTTCTTCAAAATTGGCATGAAAGCTGTTTTGGGGCCCAAACCAGTTGAATTGGCATTTACAATGGCGTAAAATGTCACCATTCCCGTTGTGGATGTGCTACCCCGGAATTTGTACCCCATCTGCTTGGATAAGCGTAGCACATTGTCATACTCTGTTGCCGAATCCAAAAACGATTCATTCGTTTGGTAGTCCAAATAGAAGGACATAATGTCGCCAACATAAGCAACAGTGTCTAGCATCAATGAGCCAAACGAAGACTCACTAAAATCTTTAAAAGTATCCGGATAGTACCTTTTGGCGTAGTTGGTCAAATCATCTCTGATTGAATCAAAGTCTCTACTAGTATATCTGATTGGTACGTTTCTTTTAGCCATCCAATGGTTCTCCAGTATTAAATAGTGTCAAAGAGCTTTTTAAATCGTCACAGGTATGGTTAAATTGGACACTATGTTAGCAGACGGGACTCTATATCCTATTATTATATTTATCCTACTTGGCTGTGCTTCCCCTGACAGGCCTGAATCAACGGGCGAGAAGACTTGTAAGTTTGTTATCTGAATATAAGGCAAGTATTTTCTAGCCTGCTCTTCTATACTTCCTCTGATTTGTTTTGCTGTATTGTTATTATTGGGGTCAAAAAGATACTGCCGTATCCCCACCCCATAGTCGGGAAACATGATTCTCTCGCCGGGAGAAGTTAAGATCAACATTTTTAAGTTTTGGCTGGCCATATCTTCCAGATTTTTATTTAAACCGTATGCCCCATCCACCGAATCCACTCTAAGTGGAAGCGCTACTGAAATGCCTTCTGCCATCTATACTCTCCCTTGACGCCTTGTTTAATAAATAGTAAGTTAACTTAACATTCGTCCCCATCTTTATTAAACGGTCGTTTCTTAATTCTACGTCCGCGTTCCCACCACCTTAGGCCGTCCTCAAAATTAACCTTTGGCCTTATCATTTCTCTTATCTTGGTTGGGCCCTTAAGGGGGTCAGTTTTGCTATTAGATGTGTCATAGTCGATAGCTTGACTACCCTCATACAAGCTGGTGAACACCATTCGAGCCGCTTGTCTAGATTTTTTAAATACAGTTTCTGGGGACCGGTCCCAATTCCGGAACTTCCTGCCTTGACGACCTCCAGCGACTTCCCACATATCTCCACCGTCTGCTGGGAAGCCTGTGTTTCCGATTGAGTCAAACAAGGCCATAATGCCATAGGTTGCCAAGATAGAGGTATATCTTGAAAGAGGGAAAATTGTTTTGAATAACAGTTTATACTCCGGCGTGTTTATAAGTTCATCTATCAAACAGTATACATCGTAACTCTCTGGGTCGAAGAGAGTAAATTTTTGATCTGGTATTGGAAGTTCCGCGGAAGCTATCGGGATCAAAAATTCATCCTGTCCCGGCTTGGAAACCTTAAATGCCTTTTCTTTCATACGCGTGTCGTCATCAATATCAGCTATTAGATCCCTAAACAAGCCTCTATCATCAGAACTAGGCACATAGCATATTCTCAAACCAAATTTCCATCCCTCTGACGGCAACTCATGAATGTGGCCGTTGTCATTAGGATTCAATTTGGCTGTCTTTAGCACGTAGTTTTCTATCTCGTGATAATGCTCGGAACCGTCCGAATGCTTGTGTACCGAAGTAATACCATTCCCGTTTTCATCGATTGTGTATTCATGAGTATGGTTTTCGATCTTGATTGTTTCGCCACTTAGGTGCGGGTTGCCCCAGAATTCAGATATGTTCCCGGACACACCCTCAGACTTCAATTCATTAACATAAGAATGCCACTCCTCTATATTTACAACATTATAAAGGTTATCTTTTCTTCTCCTAATTTCTCTTGGCGGACGGGGAGAACTCTTCTCTTCGATCTTTATGTACTTCTCTAAAACAAATGGCCAATAAGTAGAAATTTCAGTTTTAGGCATGAATGGCAGCGGAGGCAACTCAGTCGTCATTGGCTCGATGTTATAGGCCGCAGGGTCCGCTGGGTCGGCCGTGACATGGAACGGTCCGTTGTTGTAAATAGCTCCACGAATCCACTGGTCGTCTAGTAGGAACAAGTGATGAATGTTGCTGACTGTTGGGGGCATAAACTCTGACATTTTCTTGGTTAAGTTTGTGAACTCCTCCCTGATATACATGCCCAGTATAACTTTTGCTTCTTCTTCAACCTCGCGAACAGTTAATTCAAAAGCCTCCTGCTTAGCCAATTTGGCAGCAGCTTTGTTAAACTTAGTAGAGCCAGAACCTAACCCGCCCAAAAAGGCGTTGGCGGGCGGCGAGAACACTCTTTTTAGCACATCTTGCGATTTAATAGCTACATCGGAAAGAACCTCTGGCTCGCCGTCATATACCCGGTAAAACTTCTTAACTTCCTTGATTATCTTGGTAAGGGCTTCTTCTTCAGCAAAAGAAAAATCAGCCTCTACAAAGTTTCCTGTCTCGTCATATGTCCCTCTTTGAAGTAGGCCAGAGTCTATTTTTCTAATTGTATTGTTAACAGCTTGTTCAAGAACTCTGTAATAATACTCATCGTCTGTTCTCCCAGACCTACGCGTACCATCATGATAAAGCCCATAGCGCATGCGCTCAGATATGAACGACTGTAATAATGAGTCATAATTATCCTCATTTAGTCCAAAGGTGACAAATACCGGGACGCCTCGTAGATAGGCGTCGACTATGTAGATACGAATTACGGCTCGAATAGCTCCTTCAATATTTGCTGCATCAAAGCTAGTCATGATTCTATCAAAAGGCGCTTCCTTTACGCAGGTTGGGTCATATTCAAGCCTCTCGTCTTTCACCAAGCTATTTGAAAGCTCACTGACCATAGACTGCAAATCCCCAAGGTTAAAGACGGACTCTCGGGCCACTTCACAGCCGTCCACTTCTGGGACCAAAGCGTTTGCTATATCCATCCAGCCCTTTTGCTTTCTTTCTTGAACGTAAAATGGTGGCGGAACTGAGTCGGGGAAGGCTCTAGCCAGTGGGCCGCCGTACTCCATAGGGTCAAGCTCAATTATTTTAGGCTCTTTGTAGGGGTCGTACCCGAACAAGAACCCTCTTGAGATTTGTTCTAAACCAATCTGGTTTTGGTTCTTTTCCTCTTTTCTAGATAAATCATCTTCATCGGGACCACGATTTTTGGTGTCATTTGAATATTTACCAGAAGCTATCATGGTCGATATTTTTTGAAAAAATGCTGATGAAATATCATCATATGTCTTGTCGGAGAAATATTTTCTAAAAGATCCCAATGCTGTTTTTCTAATTGTCTCATCTGTATTCGAGGAGTTTTTAACTAATATATCCGACATGTACCGATATAGTATTTCAACTTCATTTGAATCAGGTATACTATCAGGGATATTTAAAGTGTCTATTAGTTCAATAACTTCTGAGTCAGTAGCTGATTGAATTTTCAAATCATACTTTGGAAAAATATAAACAGACTCTCCTAGAATAGACCCCGGCGGCACATCGCCCAACTCCTTTCTCTCTTTTTTGGTCAAGGAGCCGCCCTTGGAGGACCGGTGAGTTTCTACAATTTTTAGATTGTATTCAAAATCTTTCTTCAACTTGCCTGTTTCCTCATCAAACAAGTTATAATCATACTGAATATCAATCTCGTAGCCGGAGAAGTCTGGATCGGCGTTTTTTCTTGGGTCGTCGTTGTATCCCTTATACTTCATTCTAACGTCGGCCGATGATGTGTCGGGGAGTGCGCGAAGGCGGTACCACTCGCCTTGCTCATAGTGGTCCACAAAAGACTTGGAATCGCCAACACCTGCTTTCTTCTTGTTTTTGTCACTCCACTTTTTGGGCTGTTTTGTGCCAACAAGTTCGCCGGCGATTGAGATGTTCTTGCCTCTCAAGACATTCTGTGTTCGGTCACCGGGACTATACTTTTTAAATTTGATGTCTTTGCCCTGACGATCAAAGAGTTGCATATCTGCGCCGGCTCGGAGGTCGGTGGCGGCTGCGCGAAACTTTTCTTTAAAACTTGTCTTGCGGTCCTCTAAGTTAAACTCATTTATAAAAGCCTCGATATACTTCTTCCGCTTTCTTACTCTCTTGTCGTTCTCGTCCTTAACTCTATCAAAAGCCTGCTTACTATCGTCTGGGGTGTTAACGGTTTTAAATTCTGGCTTAAGATCTGCAAACTGTTTTGCTAGGTGGGCGCCTACCGTTGGTGGGAAGCCGCCGTCGCCATATCCGGCGATGCCTCTCTTTCCTCCCTCATCGCCTGCTAGTTCTTGCCCGTATATGTCAATTGGCTTGTTATTACCGTCAGGGTCGTAGGCGCCGGCGGCGATTGCATTATCGCATGCTCCGTTAAACCAGCCACGAAGATCCACAGCCAGCGGGGCACCAAAGTTTTTAACCATCCAATTATGCTTTTTAAAGGGGCGCCCCTTGGTGTCGGACAAAACCGCGTTTAGAATACCGCCTTGCCCCATATGTAACGGAGACCAACAGTCTTTCATGAAACCTACCTCAACCTGCTCAAACAAAATGGCAGTTACCGACTGGGCAGCCGAGGAATTAAGAGGGTTTTCTCTTGGTAAAATTCCGGGCTCACACCCGGGAAGAGACTCCAAGGGAGGAATATTAGAAAATGGCCCATTCTGTAAGATATCAGCTAGGTCACTTAAGTCTTGGATAGCCTTGTCTTTTATGTCGTCTAGCTGGTCTCGGCACTCTTCGGGCGTTAATCCCTTTTCCGCTAAAAGCTGACACTTTAAGTCATCAATGTTTTGCAAGATGTCTGGTGGGCAGGGATATACTGGCGCATTGGTGCCGGCGTTCTTAACTGCTTCGTTAAGATCTTCTAAGTTTGGTATAAATGGTGTCAAAGACGAGAAGAAGTCAGCCAGCGCGCTCGGATCAGAAAAGATTTCACGGATACACTCCGAATCGCTCGTTGCCGCGACCTCTAGAGCCAGTTGCATGGTCTCGCCCGAAACGGAACCATTTAGCAGTTCTAGGATTTGATTCTGTGTCAACATCAAAGACAAGTCATCAATAAATGCTCCCAAAGCGGCATTTGACAACTGCTCCAAACAGGATGCGTCAGGGTTGTTCATCGCGCCAAAAATGTTCCTCAGGGCATCATATAGGTCGCTTTCAGTTGCGTCCGGACACATATTCTCGCGAAGAAGGTTACGGAAATGATCATTCCCCGCAAAAAGGTCCAACAGACTTGCACCAGCAACACCTATAATATCACATGCAAGAGAAAGTATTTTTTCTAAAATTAGTTTTAGCGCTGCCATAAACAGGGCCATTACCAAATCTTCGATCGCTTCCTTGATCATTTGCCACATTAGCTCTAAAATGTCCCAAAATTGCCCAATTTTTGAATTGAGAACTGGCATGGTCATATCGATGTCCCATTGACAAACATCAAACTCTAGGGTCTTTAGGAAGTCATCCATTCTTGGGTTCGTGTAAAAAGGTGGCACATACTTACAAGGCAGGTGCTTAAAAAGGTTTGCCACGATTGGGGCGCCGGGGAGGCTGTTTAGTTGCTCCAATAATGTGTCAGCACCAACCACATCAAGCATTGCATTCTTATACGCGTCAAAAACTGCTTTCTGTACGCCAGAAAGAGCTGTTCCGTATGTGCCGCCTGCTCCACCGGTGCCGGGTTGTTCAAACGCAGACCGGTCGGCCATTAGCTGAGCGTTGACATCTTTTATGGCGTTCGTGCCTGCATCTCTGATTTCCTTATCTGATGCATCAGGATTGTTTAGTTTGTATTCATTTTCGGCAGCATTCCGCACGTCTCTCTTGGTGGCGTCTATGTCATCAGCTAGACCGGGAACAGTCTCCGAGTCGGCATAGTCCGGGAATTCCGGGTAGGTGTTATTGCCCGTTCGATAGTTTCTATCCCACGGCGCCGGTATTGAGCCGAACTCCCCTTCAACCTTGCTGACAATATTCCTCTGGTCTTCCGGAGACAAACCTAGAAAGACCCTACCCAAGTGTTTATCTTCCATCGAGCCAAAGGCCGCTTCGGCCAAAAGCTTAGTTGTGCTCTCCTCACCGAGGCCCTTGGCCACACAATCAAGCGCCTGTAAGACCAAAGCTGTCCAGCCACACCATCCGAGCCTGTTGTTTAGGCGTTCCCAAATTTTTAGTTCTTCATCTTTATAAAATTTTCTTATGCTTTTTCTAGTATTATCTCCTTGATAATCTAAATTTTCGCCATTGGCTGCGGCGGTCTTTTGTTGAGCTATCATAGAGGCTTCGCCCGGGAATAGCTCTTCTAAAACAATATTAAGATATGGGTTGTCAAGAGATAGTTTTCTTTTGCCTTCTTCTAGAGCCCGCATTGTTTCCATCGCAAACAAATTGTTTTCTTTGCCGAACAGGCTCCCGTCTTTTTTAAGCTGCTCCCTTAATTCTTCCCGAGTATGGCAGCTGCCTCTTGCAAACTCTGCTAAAATAGCATCAGGCAACCCTAACATTTCGTCGGTGAACTGCTCCATGAAACTATCGATAACATCATCGAGAGGACCAGAGGCAAAACATTTTAGTATTGTTGGGTCATTATAAATAGTGTTTTTATTCTGTCCAAAGAACACCTCCAAGGCTGGAAATGTGTAGCTTGTTACGACTTGCAGCCATGGTGTGGGAGACCGGGCTCCTAGGTCTGTGTCTATATCTGGTGCCTTTGAGATGTAATAGAGGGTTCTCGATTTCTTAAAAGGACTCTTTTTTGTTAGTTCGTTAAATATTCCTTTGTATCTACCATTTTCGGTTATTCTTATATCCTCACAGCCCACTTTATTAAAAATAATTTGTCTTAATCTTATCTTTTTTGGCCCTTCGGACTTCATTTTAAAAGTAATCTTTTCTACGGCGCGGGCAGGCTTAAGTGGACTAAAAGAGAGTCCAGTTTCTTGTTTCACCATTTTATCAATATGGTCTGCAAAATTCTCTATATGTTTTGCTTCGGCGACTAAATCAAGCTTTGCCGGCTTCGCCTTCTTGGGTCCGACTCGTGACTGTCCGGCCTCAACAAGCATACCGCCTTCTAGGGTCCTCCAGTTGATCAACGCGCCATTGTAAACCTTGAATGCGCGAGAGATTCTACGAAGCATAGGCAAGAAATCTTCTCCCATGATCGTTACTTCCATGTCTCCTTGGACTTCCTCGTCTAGCAGGGTTATAACCCTTTCTGGAATTCGATTAAACTGTTCAACTGGGACTGATATTAAAACTCGCGTGCGAGACATTTTTTGAATTGGAACATGAATTTTATAAGTTGCGTATTGCAGCAGTTCCTCGATTACATTGATTTCTTTAAACTTTAAATTGTATCCCTTTACTGGAGGTGGTATGTATGCTTCGTATTCGCCCGTTCCCAGAACAGCAGCAGAGGCTCCGACCGGGTATGCGGGGGTTGGTAAGTCGCCACGAGGCAATAAGTTATACTTACCGTACTTATCAACAGCGCCTTTCTTTTTTAGATCTTTTGAGGGCTCGTAGTAGTACTGGGTCATGACATCAGACTTTCCAAAATAGTCAAGCAAAAGGAATATGCCATCCCTCATGTATGTTTTGATATTTTGCTCTATTTCTGATACAGTAGGGCCGCTAAGATCAGGGTTCTTATTTGGTGCTTTAAGGGTAAATACTATGTTTTGGGTACATTCCTTGCCATCAAAAAAGACCTCTCCATCTGACATTAGGCGATAATCGGGGACGTAGGCGTAAGGATTGGGGCGGCAAGCAGGACAGGGGTTGAAGTCCTCTCCCGGAATTTGCGGGTCGCACTCTAGAAACTTAAAATCATCTATTGATATATAATCTTCGTCGTCGTCTCGGCCGGGAATACCGGGGTCGGCGCCTGTGTCTGGGTTTCGGCCCGTAGAGATAGCGTCTGGGGTTGGGCGAGGAGTGTACTCTGGAGCGCCGGGAGCGGGAGTAGGTGGAGGAGAGGGTAAAACGTCGCCAGCGCCGGT
>CEUT01014109.1_pt1 | contig 12066 bp, 15 predicted proteins | sample 531401 | NCBI WGS metagenome assembly CEUT01 (sample SAMEA2622821, study PRJEB7988) | marine metagenome | biome: marine biome (ENVO:00000447); feature: surface water layer (ENVO:00002042); material: "saline water (ENVO:00002010), including plankton (ENVO:xxxxxxxx)" | depth 5 m | reverse complement strand
CCAATAGATGACACATCATGAGTAATCGCAGACATGGCAACACCGTAGTTTTCTTTTTTGATTCCACCAGAAAACATTACACCGTTAGTTGACTGTCTGTCCACGATATTAATTGACTTTACACCAGCGACACCAACTTCAAATTCACCAGATGCACCAAAGGCGATACCAGCAATCACATCAGTTTTTTGGAAAAACTCTGGTGGTGCTTGGGTTCCTGATGACTTTTGGCCTGCTACATTTACTGAAACAAATGGGTGTAAGTAATCGTCACCGAATGATTTTTGGATGGATGCATCAAAATGACCTAAGTGCTCGATATAAGGATCAAGTATCTCACCGGTTGTTGTGCTCATAGAAACATAGGGGGTCGGTGAATAACCCATATTGATTCTAGTTGTTAGTTTGCTACTGACGTGGGGAGAATTAACCCTAGCATAATCGTCACCCATTGGAGTATCATACAGAAGATAATCTGGTATGTCTTCTGCTTTGGCGACGAGCGTGAGGGAAAAAAATAAAACTAAAATCCTAAACAGCATAATATTGTAATTAGTAGTGATTATTCCCTGTATCTAAAAACAGCAAACAAAAAATTCTTTATCACACGTTCTGTACAGTCCTCAGTTTCCTCACACTCATAAAGTGCCCATGAAAAGGTTTTCTTTTCGCTATCGATCTTTGCTGTAATCTTTTTTATTTCTTCTCTTAAAGAATCACAGAGAGGACCAAAATTTCTAGCGTTAACATCAAAACGCTCAGCAAGATCAAACAAATCCCCCCACGAACCGTTATCAAAGGCAGCAGCAGCATCCTTAAAAGCCTGTTCATATTCATCATACCTTGGGTCTCCTTCTGGTAAAAGATCAGGATGGAGTTTCTTGGCAAGATCACGATATAACGACTTGTGTCTTACTTCTTTTGCCTTGCTCTCTACAACTTCTTCTTTAGGCACCGGTTTGCTTGAGAAAAGTTTTTCAACCTTCTCATGGTTTTGTTCATGAAGAGCCTGTAAATCTATGTTGTTTTCGGCACAGTATATTCTATATGTCTTTTCGAATATTAGATGATACTCGCTCAAAACGTCCTCAACAAACTCAAGTTCAAAACGTAATGAACGATATTCACTCAATAATTTTTTAAACTTAAGTTTCTTCCTCATCGTATCCTAAATAGTCATTGCCAATACCACGGGCTTTATCGTTAATCAAAATGTAGTTTGGACGTTTAATTGGCTTCTCAAGTGATTTAAAGAACAGCATATACTCGTCCCATGAACCAATATTATGGTAATCAGTTATCTCTAGTCCATTTGCATCATCTAGATCAAAAGGTTCAAAAACTTTCTCTACTTCAAAAAACCTAGCAGACCATCTATCCTTTACTGGTAGACGTTGTCTGTCCTCGTAATCTACGTATCCTTTACCAGGTACATGCACACCTGATCCTGTTCTGATCACTCTACGAAAGTTTAGAAAATCTTCTTTACCAAAAGTGAATGAAGTGTAAAGATTATCTTTTATTGTCTCGCCATTATGTGAGATGTAAAAGTTTTTGTCGGACGATATTAAAGCACGATGTTCTCGAAGTTGCCAAGCCGGAAAGTATCCATAAGGGAAACTGACATAGTATTTGTTCGGCACAACCCAGGTTGACAAGTCATTGGCAATCTTAAAACATACTAGTGATCCATATATGACTGACCATGATAGGCAATCTCTCTTGTCTCTATCTTTTGGATGCACTGGAACGTAGTATATTGGGATATATCTTTTCTTCTCAGATGGATTCCAGTCATGTCTTCGATGAGCATATACTGGGTCTTCTAAGAAGTCACCAAGTTTTTCGCGTATAAGTGGTGATGCATCATCGTTACAAATAATCCAAATTGTGTCACAACCAGCGTAAGCACATTCAACCGCAGCAGCCTCAATAAGTGTATAGTTCTGAGCAATCGGTGTCATACAGTCAGGGGTGACTTGATTGAAGTCTAACTTTTGTCCTGCAACTGGTATTATTCCAGCGAGGTGGAAGTAATTGGTATTGTGTTCCTTAGTAACTTCCATGCGTATGACTCCTTTTGTTTTAAATTATACACCTCATCAAAACTTAATGGTGACATAAATCTATTCAGAATTATTCTTTTTTCCCACTCAATTTTGGTCCTGTGAATAATTGGGTTACCATTGTCTCTATAACCACTTATCTTGCCTTTTAAACCAGCGTTAGACATCATAGAAAGGCTTTTAAGTCTAGAGTAGACAGATGACACCTCTAAATCATTTATCGATGCCTCAGAGCATTTTGAGACGGCTATAAGGTCTTTGATATTAGGCTTAATAGGTCGTGGATAGAAAATAATTTTGTTTACGAAATCATCCTCTGGGTCTTCGATGAGATCTCTATCATGAGCGCCACCAACTCTGCACCAAAAATAGTCGTATATATCAACAGTCTTGCTCTTGTCTGAATCAAAATACTCAACCTCAGAGCATTCAACGATAAACTTTCTATTCCTCTTTGTAATAACTTCAACTTGTCCTTCCTCGTGTCTAAATGATTGTGTGTTGTTTGGAAACAATAAGAGACCAGACATGCTCAACACAAAACACATCCGGTCCCATAAAGATGCTGGTGTTACATCACCAAACATTGAAAAATCGTAAAAATCAAAAGATGAGCAAAATTCAAAAGGTTTTTGTTCCTCATGCAATATACAATGTGTGTTTGTTCTAAGTGCATAAAGAAGTGCTGTGATAGTCTTTCCAATGACTAATTTATCAACCTTTATCTTTTTCACCGAGTCCTCTGATTTTTCTGTATGACCCTATGGCAATCGGCCAACGTTCCTCAGCCATCTCTAAGCACGCTTCGGCGACTCTTTGTATTTCCCATTGTGCCCCATCGTGTGTTCGTAAATCTACAAATTTAAGAAGATTGTTCAAGTTAACGGTGCCATAATACTCAGTATAAAGATTCTGAGGTAATACTCCTCTTGCTTGTTCTCGACAAACCCCTGCATCCAGTAAGTCGTCAAAAAGTTTTACGCTTGCCTTGTGATGTTGAGCAATTACATTTGATGCCAAAACAGGAATGGGGTGAGAACATGCAGGGCTGTAAGTCTGCAACATGGGATTACAAGTATCATTTGGATTGCTGGCTTGACGGTTGCTTTTGTGTTGGCTTCTAAACTCTGTTGGTTCGTAAAAGCGCAGGTCTTTGTCTGTATATCGTCTTGATATCTCGTTGTAAGACCATGTTCTATGTCTGTGGTGTTGTGACCTAATGAATAGTGGCACCACAAATTTGAACGTGATAATATTGTGTTCGAATGTACTGGTGTGTTTATGTTTGACAAGGTAGTTAATAAGCCTTTTGTCTTTCTGGTCTAACTCTGTTTTGTTGTTACCAAAAGAAACGCGGGCAGAATTAACTATAGTAAGATCAGACCCCATGTGTTCGATGTACTGAACCTTGCCAATGCCATCGCCATATATTTCAATTTCATTCTTCACTGACTCTCCCAAATACATAATTCTGTAGCATTAAATAGTGTGTTGTAGTGTTTGTCTTAATTTCATTCAACATACGTCTTTCACAAACAATCACATCACCAACCTCTACTGGAATGTCTACGTTATCTGCCTTTGCGATTACTTGTGCATGAAGATAGGGCGACTTTTGTGGTCTATACTCTTCAGGCAACACAATTACATTTTCTTGCTGTTGTTCCTCTTCAATCGGCTCAATCAACAAATGTCTATTCATTGGTTCAAAGTTCATAATTCCTCCATAAAAAAATCCAACGTACTAATATTATAATACGCTGGACTGTATTTGTCAAGTAACTTTTTAAATTATTGATGAGAATTTTTAACTTCTTGCACTTGCTTTCTGATTTCCTTAAGTTCTTTTGAAGCATCCAGAGTTGCTCTTCTTGCTCGAACAGCAGCGGCTTTATAACCTCTGGTTCCTTTCTCAACTAGTTCAAGATCGATAAGGCATTCTTGAAGTTCAGCAATAATTTTTTCAACTTGTTCTCTCATAATTTTCTCCTCTAAAAGATTTCACACGCACCACCAGCACAGGCCAGTTCTCCTTGTAGATCAGTATTGTCTTGTTCCTCTGAGACTTTTGATAGATCAACAGAAGTAAGAGATGGAAGCAACTTATCGTACTCCTCCTCTGTGCAGTCTTCAAATGGTGCTTGTCTGTAAGTATGATCGGAATGAGGCAAAACACTAAGGCCGTTGTAAACTTTTCGGTTCAACCACATCCATTCACCTACCGCTGACCACTCGTCTGCCTTAATTGTAATTGTTGCAGAGACATTGTGTGTATTTTGGCCTTTACCGTGCCCTGGACGTATCCATTCTTGTGACACCTTCCTTACCCTATTGAGAAGATCTGTCGCGCTCTCATGGCGTGTTATGGCTCCCTCTGGGGATTTTTGTGGCACACTAATGACTGCTGTGTCGTGTGGTCTGAAATATTCATCCTCAACAAGTTCTGGGTGGTTGTTCACAAGATAATTGTAAATGGCCTCATTCTTTCCGACACGAATTCGACGTATGTAATAGTCGTTGTGCCATGCATGGATACCACTTGACGTTCCAAGAGTGAGAGATGTTGTTCCTGCTGGTTTAACACAGGTTGTTCTCGCTGCTGGGTTAATGTTAATCATCTCAGCCACTCTTTTGTTTTCTGCCTTTACAACTTTTGCTGCTGCTTTCATGTCTAACTTTAAAACACCACCAGAAGCAATCCCAGTCATAGAGACACCGATCAAAGCGTCTTTTTCAGTTGTTCGTTGCCATACCGGTCTTAGATAGTGAAAGTCTGTGTAACTAGCCTGTAGTGTTCCAATGAATGCTGCGGCTCTGACTCTTGCCTCATATTCTTCTTGGCTCTCGACATCACTTACATTAACCTCTGTGAGATTACAGAATTGGTATGGTCTTAATCCTATTTCACAGCATGGATTTGTTCCCCAGTCTTTATCATTAGAGAAATAAAATCCTGGCTCTCCTGATCCGCTTGCTTTAACTCTTTCCCAAATGTCCATGAATGTATCACGGTCAATGCGATGACGCATAATGACCACACTATTATTCGCACGGCCTCTTTGAGGATTTGTTTCCCACCAACTTCCTGCCTTAGCGGCCAGCATATCTTCGTCGTGAGCGCTAAACAAAGAAATAAGAGCGGCACGGCGAATACCACCAGCGAGAACCGCATCGGCAATGTGACAAACAATATCGTGAACTTCAATAGGTGCAAGGGTCTCTCCATTTTCTTTTGAATCTAAAATACCTTCTATCTTTACAAGACACTCTCTAAGAGGCTGGGGTCCGGGTGCTTTACCTCCACTCGTGACAAGCCTTGCGCCTTTTGGTCTAATATCACTAAAATCAAATCTAAGTCGAGAAGTTCCCTTGAAGTAAGATAAGATCAAGGCCTTAACTGCATCTGCCCAGCCCTCGATAGAATCACCGATAAGAAACCTTCGTGATCTTTTTGTTGATGGTCTGCGAATCTCTGGCAGTTTCTCAACGTGATGCTTTTGCACAGAGAATCCCACACCAGTGCCACCAAGCAAAAGAAACATGATTTCACCGAATACACGAGGGTCATCGATAGGACAAAAAGCACAATTAAAAATACGATTTGGAGAAACTTCAATCGGCTTACCACCAAACTGCATTGAGCGCATTGATGGGAGAACTTGTTTGTCATACACAAACTGATATGCTTCTTTAATTTCTTTTTCTAAATTAGGGAACTTTTTAACGTGCATATTAACGTTACGAGTTACCAACTCATCCCAGTTTTCTCTTCTATTCTCGGCATCTAAATACCTTGCGTACTTCATGTGAACAGTGATGTCCGACAATATTTTTTTCTCCAAATCCATTTACATCTCCTTATTTGCTTTGTAATTCTGAATATTTGTCTTTTAAGTAGGATAATGCATCTCCTGTTGATTGCATACCATCTGTTTTTTCTTCTTTGTTGAGGACCTTGATTGTAACGTCAGACCAATCGACAAAGCAAGGAAACACCAGACCATCAGGACCGTTTCGGTTTTTTGCAATAAAAATGCGACCCTTGTTTGCTTGTTTGTCCGTAACAGTTCGAGACAACGAAAAAATAAAATCAGCAACAAAACACTTGTTAAAAGCCTCAGAAATTGCCTCCATTGTAATAACTTCCGCATTAAGACCACCGCGATTGGTCTGAGAAGCCGTCCATACAGGCATTTCGTAGATTTGAGCCAATGCACGAAGGCTTTCATACGTCTCCTCAAGTTCGTGTCTTTTTTCTCCAGTTGATCTCGTTGGTCTTAGTAAGTCTGCATAGTCCACTAGAATCATATCAGGCTTAATGCCCTTTTTAATTAATCGGTCAACGTGCCCACGAATGGTTTGAACAGACGCAGACTTTGTTGGGTACTCTTTGATAATTAGTGTTCCTTCAACATCTTTAATCATTTCCATAATTAATTCTTGCTGGTCCAGTAATTCGTTCAAAGGCACCTTTGTAAGGGCACTATCAAAACGTCCGCCAACTACGGTATCCTTAAGTTCTAAGGTGTAATAGACAACAGTTTTACCTTTCTTTAGTGCCTCAGCAGCGAGATGAACAAGAACCATTGATTTACCAGCACCGGTTGGAGCGATAACAACACCAAGTTCATTCTTACCTAGACCACCCTTTACTATGTCGTCTATTCGTTCCCAACCAGTTGTGATTGGAGAGCGATTGATCCTTTCAAACCTACGAAGCGCATCTTTGTGATAGTCGTGACCAAAATTATTGTCTGTGCCAAGTTTCATGGCATCCTCGATAACCTTTGATATCTCATCAAAAGAAGATGATTTGAGTAGCTTGACAGACTTCATCATAGCACCCTTGAGAGTTTGCTTACGACAAAAGTCAATCGCTTTGTCTTTGACATAATCTGCTTCTTGCACACCCTCAGAATTGTATATTCTAGCATAGAAGTGACGAACTTGATCGGCAACAACCTTGTCTTGGGTTTGCATACCAGATTTAAGTTCCGTCATCATAATCTCATGATTTGGGTGACTTCGATATTTTTCTCTGTACGCCAAGAGAACCTCAACAAAAACTTGCAGATATTTCAACTCAAAAAAGGCTACATCGATTACTTCTGATACTTGATCACAGAATGGTCGATCATCCAGCATGAGTTGGCATAAATTTTCTTGAAAAGATTTCCCAAAACGTAGAAAGGTCTCTTTCTCGTTCAACATTGTTCCTCCAGTGTTTGTGTGTGTTTTAATTATAACATGACCAAGTCAAAAGTCAAGTTGTTTTTATTTTTTTCATTACTCGATTTAAATTATCAAAGTTTAAATGCCCACAATCGTCTTCAAACAACATCTTGACGAAGCCCATTTTACTGTATGATGGTTCAAAGTTTTGCAAAGCGTATTCCAGTTGCATTTTACCCTGAATAGAGATGTTTGGGTGCTTTAATTGCATAATCTGATAATTGTTTTTTATACGGGAATCCATCCTGATAATGTTCTCGTGTAATTTGAGCCTTTTTGCAGCCATGTGACAGTTCTTGACAATCGCTTCACAGTCAAACTCTTCTTCGAGAGACAGGAAAGGGAACCGTTTAGCAACGGTTTTAATCCCAGCGCCAGGGACGCCTTCCAAGTTATCTGACTTGTCTCCAACAATTGCACGAGCAAGGGCAAAATTATTGGGATGAATTTTATACTCGTTAAGAATGTCTGGTTCGCAAACCAATTTATCTTGTATTGGTCGATAAACACATGTGTCTTTTGAGCAAAGTTGAAAGAAGTCTTTATCTGATGAAACAATAATTTTATTCCATCCGTCATACTTAATGTTCCTTGTTCCAAAAGCAATGATGTCATCTGCCTCAACAAAGTCAATAACCAATTGAACGATAGGTAATTCATTTAAATACTCCATAAGCCTGAGAAGTTGATAGGCTTTGTTCTCCTCTTGTTTCTCTGGTGGTAAGTCTATAAGTCTTCTGTTGAAACGGATTGGTGCCCGTCCTGCCTTATAGCTTTTATTTAACTGCTTGCGTTTTTGGGAACCACCGTGCCCATCCCAGCAAACTACAATCTCATCAGGGTTAAACTTATTACAGGTCTTTTGTAATGATTTTAAAAACCCTATACAACCACCTATAGGGTTGCCATGCTTATCCATCGTAGGGTTTACGATGTAAGACCTAATGAACATATTTAGTCCATCGATTAACATTACAGTTTTCATTTATCCTCCAAGAAAACATATTTGCACTGGTCTTTTGGATAATGAATTTCAACATTACCTTTTTCATTAGCGACCACTATTTTATCTTTTGTTTGTTCAACAAAGTAGCCTGTAAACTCACCATTTTTATGAGTTACTTTTACTTTCTTCATTGTACCTCCTATAGATAATGTATCACGTTTAAAATATTTGTCAAGTAAAAACAATAAAAAACCCCCAAGGCATAAAGCCAAGGGGGCAAAAGGAGGTACATATGATCAAAATTAAAACTTAATTTAATCGTCAATACTAAAGTTAATTCCTTCAGTATCGAATTTTTTGATAATCTCTTCATCCATAATGTCAAATACAATTTGTTTAAAAGAAGGATCATCTAGTTTCTTAACCCAGTTGGAGGAACGAAACTTAATCTCATTACCTTGTGAGTCTTTCAGATAACACCACCCGCCGCCAACTCGATAGCGTTCAGTCTTAGAGGCCTTGATGGCTTCTAACCAAGATTCTTCATCTTGTATCCTAACCTCATCACCCCAAAGAATTTTGAAGCCACAGGTTCGACCCTCAGATCCAAATCGAGATTTCTCAATCTTGACTTTCACTTCAGAGCCTTTTCTCACACCTGTCTCGTCAGTAACATATGAGGCTTTCGCCTTTCGTTTGGTGAGCCAGATTCGTAATGAGGAGAAGTATTCAATGGCCTTACCGCCGGGAGCGATGTAAGGAGTTGTCATAGCCTCGGCAACATTTGATGTAATGTTGGTCTTTAGCTGATTGATCAACAACAACGTACACTGCTGATTTGCGAGGGGAACGGTAAGTTTTGGAAAAGCACGAGCAAAGATGCGAGGCTTTACCGCCATTGAACTTTGAGGATTAAAATCACCCTCTAGTTCCTTCTCTGAACTAGTTGCTGCAATAGAATCCCAAATAAACAAAAACTGATTATCAGGATAGTCTGACATTAACATTTCAATTGTTTCTAAAGTTTTCTCTACTGAGACAGCCTGAACATACATGAAAGCATCATTCACATTCACCCCTGCCTGCTCTAGAAACATCGGGTCAATTGCAGACTCAGCGTCAAAGTACACAACAAAGTGTCCCATTTTCTGAGCGTTTGCAGCAATTTGGCAAGCCATGTAAGACTTACCAGCAGAAGACAGACCAGCGATTTCGATGATCTTACCCACTGGAATACCAGCAAGTTTTCCTCTGCAAACGATTGAATCCAGCCAACGAGAACCGGTGGGAATCCACTCGGTTACTGCTGTTGGATTGTCTTCGTTAAGGTCATGGGCAACATCCATGCCCACAGATTTATTGATTCTTTTTTTCATTGCTGATAAATCAATCTTACCAGCTTTTGATGACATTTTTAACACGCTCCCCATTTAACCTCCTAATGATTTATTCTGCTTCTTCAGTCTCTTCCGTTTCTTCAGATTCCTCTGACTCTTCTGATTCGCCAGTTTCGGTCTCTTCAACTACTTCTTCTACTGGTTCAGCAGTTTCCTCTTCTTTTTCGCTAGTGCAAGCCAGAAGGGCTGCCATCATAATTACATTTCTCATTTTTGTTTTTCCTTGTTTAAATATGCCACCCCTTTTTTCCAACCAAGGGCGGGTGGCTTTTCCCTCAACACAACACAGGAGGACTATGGCTTAATCGTCATTATTCATGAAATTCTTAAAGGCCTCGTCGATGCCGCTAGTCTTCTGTGTATACTTTGTAGTTTCACTTGAACGACTTTCGGAGGACGAATCGGAGGACAAGTAGCCGTCAAGTAAAGACTGAACATCATCTGAACTTTTCCGATCAAATAAGGATTCAATCGCTGGGACTGAATCTAGCAGTTCTGCACAATCTGCCACTGCTTCATCACATAGGACACTTGGGCGCCGACGAGGCTTAAGGGTAGTCTTTGGAAACGATCCGGGTGTTCCTGGAACGTGATAATTAAGAACAATATCGGTTCCGGTTTCGGGATCAGTGATATCTCCATAATCAGGATCTAACACATAGCCTAGAAGTGTTTCATAGGCAGTCTTTCCATAAGACCAAATTTTTACACCCTCGGTTTCTTTACCACGAACAATAATAGGTGAGTAATAGCGCTTTCGAACAAAAAGTTTCTTTGCTTCTTGCTTAAGTGTTGCATCATCATTTTGAACACCATCACGCCAAAGTTTAGATGCGAAATCACAGATTCCACATTCATCACCATCATTTTTCTTTGGGCAGTAAATACCAGGGTTTCTTCCAACATTATAATGGAAGTGAAATTCTTTGAATGGGTCGCCATCTTCTGTAGGAAGAACACGAATTGATTGATCTCCCTCGGATGGTCTCCATTTAAAGTCATTCTTTTTGTTAGTTGATGTGCCGTTTTTAGATGCATTTAGTTTGGCACGCATCGCTTCTAAATTAATAGCCATGTTTGTCTCCTTATAGTTGCTATTTTTTTGTGTTTAATCACTAAGGTACGCAGGGTTTTGACCTTACGTCCATATATAATATAACATATTTTGGGTGTGTTGTCAAGTAAAAAATGTTATTTAATCATCTAATTCATAATCTGAGACGTATTTGTGTCCGCCTCTACCATCTGATACTTTGTGATAAGTGTCCTCACGATCCCATCCATTTTCCTCTGTTTGATGAGACTCTATGATGCGTCTTCCCTTATATGTTTTTTCTTTTTTGCTCATGTTATATCCTTGGTTAAAAAAATAAAGGTTTTTTGAAGGAGAAACCAGCAAAACTCGTGAGATTTAACCTCGGGTAATGGTAACCTCGCGGTTACCAGTACGGATAGTTCCGATTTGACGGTTGAAGTTAACAGTACGGAAACCATTATTATCAACGTCCCAAACTACCTCATAACCAGGTGCCATGGTTTTTGGCTTTGCAAAAGAACTAACAAATTGTTTTGGAAGATCCGAAAAACTAATATAGTTCATAGTGCGTTGTGAACCGTCAGACTTTGTAAAAGTTACGGTGTTTACTCGAAATTGATTTGTAATACTCATGTTTGACTCCTTTGTTTGTATGAGTGTTGTGTGATTTGAATCACATTTATAATGTAACCTGTTTACTTGTGGTTGTCAAGGATTTTTTTTACTTTTCTTGTAAGAAGTGTGTGAAGTGCTTCACATAAAAGTGTGTATCATGTGGAGTTTCATACACTGCAAACGATGTCTCTCTTTCTTTTTCTTTATTGATGCTTGCCAGTTCCTTAATGGATGGTATTAGGTCATCATTCGTATTGAGGTCCTCATCGCTCACATTTATAATGTAACATGTCTCTGTAATGTTGTCAAGTGAAAAGAGTAACTTTTCTTCATTTCCTCCAATAAATCCCATTCCAAGTGTTGTAATCCTCGATATTTCTTTCGGTGTGTGATGTTCTCCAAATACTGGATCGACATTCTTACAGAAGTTGTTCATGTGTATCGCGGAATAATAGTAGTGATTTATTTTGTCGTAATAGTCTTTAACTGATCCGTGTCCAAAGTTTTCAAGTGCAAGATCATTGTCAAACAACACCAACTCGTCTATCATACCAGACCGTGTAAATTCTTGCAACACATTAAAATGCACTCTGTTTCTTTTCTTGGCGTCAGAAGAAAGATAATCCAACTCGGGTACAATGTAACAAACAGTCGTTCTAAGGCTCTTGAGAGGCTCTAAAACGCGCAGAATAGCACCAGACACCTTACCACTACCACAAGTAATTACAAGGGCCTCAGAGTGCTTTTTCAGCCATGTTTTGGGTGGGCTATATT
>CEUT01007397.1_pt1 | contig 12098 bp, 1 predicted proteins | sample 531401 | NCBI WGS metagenome assembly CEUT01 (sample SAMEA2622821, study PRJEB7988) | marine metagenome | biome: marine biome (ENVO:00000447); feature: surface water layer (ENVO:00002042); material: "saline water (ENVO:00002010), including plankton (ENVO:xxxxxxxx)" | depth 5 m | reverse complement strand
GAGGCACAATTTGAGGATGGCAAAAGGGATGATCGTGGAAACTTTTACATAAGTTCATCTCTTTTGGACGAATCGTTGGTAATAAACAATCTTTATTTTTACAACAATTATCGTGGCAAATTAAGAGATATATTGGACGACAGTACAAAAGTGCCAACACTAAAACTTTATTACTCATCAGGATCAGTTCCAGAGGGAGATGCAAGAGGTTTTTTAAATACTAGCGCAACAGCAGTTAGTTCTTTGAGTGCAACTAGAATATCTAAAGGAATCTATAAGGCACGAGTTGCTGTAACTGGTGGAATTATTACTGATACTTACCCATATCTGATAGATGTTTGGTCTTTTGGTGACCAAGAGGTACTAACAGGCTCTGCAATCTCTCCAATAACACACAGTCCAAAAACTCACGAAGAATCGGAAAGATTTGTACTATCTATGACTAATCTCAAGCCTGAATATGGAAGTAGGGATATACCGAAGCTTCGATTGTATGTGAGAGAGAAAAATTGGTCCCCAAATATTTACACCGTTGCAAAAAACAAACCAGAAAATTACACTATTTTTTCTGGGTCTTACAGGGTTATCAGGCTTGCAGATGAATTAACAGTTGTAGAATATGGAACCGGATCTGTCAAGTACAGTGAATTATCATACGATCAAAATGGAAACTACTTTGAATTTAATATGAATATGTTGGAGCCTGGTTATCAATATGGCTTTAAGTTTGCAATTTATGACGATTACACAAAAAGTTATTTAGAGCAACCATATTTATTTAAGTTTAGGGTGAACAAATGAGCATAAAAGATTTATTTAATAATTACAAATCAAATCAATTTAGACCATCAGAATCTGAACTAAGTTCTAGTAAATTAGTGGAATCTAATGAATTTATTGTAAATAAAACAGTAGAAAAAAATCGCTATGTTCCTCCCATCGATTTCTCGACGGCTTCAAATTTTGCAAAATTCGGATCGTCCGAATTGTATTATGAATACGCTTTTAAAAGAATTTATCAACAATATCCCTACGATGGAACACTAGCAGAACAACAAGAGTTTCAGAACAGCTCAACTTTTTTAGATAAATACATATTTGATCACGTCTATCCCAGAACAGCAGGTCATATTAAGTTTTCTTCTGAGGGCTGGGGCAATCGCGTTGGGGCATTTGATCAAGGCTATGGCTTATCTGATAACATTCAATATATCTCTGTGCTGGGTGGCCCCCACACTGCTTCTGGAGGTATGCTAGGAAAAGAACTGTCCAGCACCTTTGAAAATTCAATGATTTACGATGAGTCTAAAAGTAGGGCTGGTTCTTTCGAGTGGAGCCCGGCATCAGGTTCGACAATAGAGTTTTGGTTGAAGAAAAAAGCTTTTGACAACAGCGATACAATCTTTGAAGCGATTTTAGACATTTGGAATGGTGAAGTAACAAGTTCAGATTCTTATGGAAGAATAACCTTATCTTTAGCCAACTTAACCGGTTACGACCCAATATACCTTACAATGAAATCAGGATCAACAGGGTTTGTGAATTTGAGTATTGCAACCGGCTCATTGGTAAGCGAAGACATCACAGATGATAAATGGCACCATTATGCCGTTTCAATTGAAAATATTAATTCTACAACATCGATAGACCTCTACAGAGATGGAAAATATATTAAAAATACAACAACTGGGAACACCATAGGCTCGATAAAAAATGTTACAGGTGGTGTAAATGCATTTATCGGAGCACTACAGTCTCCAATTTCTTCATCAATTGGAGTTATGTCGGGGGTTGGCTGGGGCAAACTATCAGCCAGTCTAGACGAATTTAGATACTGGAAGAAGAAAAGAACAACGAATGAGATCGGAGAATTTTGGTTTACAAATCTAGGTGGCGGCACAAACAAACGAGAATACAACACTGATCTTGGTGTTTATTTTAAATTCAATGAGGGTATCACTGGTATCACCTCTACAGATGACAATATTTTAGATTATTCTGGTCGTATTTCAAATGGGGTTTTTGTCGGATACACAGGATCAGCAAGATCTACAGAATCAGCGCTAGAATCTTTGACGAATGTTGAAGAATTTAAAGATCCAATAATTTATTCTTTTCATCCAACTGTATCTTCTTCATTGGCCGAACATAAACTTTCTGGATCTGTTCAAGATTTTGAAAACACTTCACTGCTTTACCACTTATTCCCCTCGTGGATTATCGAAGAAGACACGGAAAACGGCCAACAATTAAGATTTCTAACTCAAATCATGGCTAGTTATTTTGATACATTAAACGCTCAAATAGGCGCCTTAACTGACTTTAAAGCTAAAAGATATTTTAGCGGCAGCTTAGAGCCAAACGCTTACGCAAGAGAAATACTTAGAGGACAAGGGTTTGTAGTTCCTGATCTATTCATAGAAGCTGATATTTTAGAGGAACTGAGATCTAAAGATGATAATGAGACGTATGATAAAGATATACAAAAAGTAAAAAATCTTATCTATCAAAATATTTACAATAATTTAAATTACATCAACAAATCAAAAGGAACAGAGAAATCTTTTCGAAACTTGTTTAGATGTTTTGGTGTGGACTCCGAGCTACTAAAACTAAACCTTTATTCTGATGGATCTACGTATTTGTTGAAAGACAATTACGAATTTACTTCGTTTGCAAAACCAGTTTTAAATTTAAACAAAGAAACACAGATTACATCATCTGTCTATCAGAGTCAAAGTGCACCAGACGGAAACGGCATTACATACATTTCCGGTTCTGAGACAAATGGTGAAAGATTTACCGGCATCACGTTAGAGTGTGAGGCAATCTTTCCTTACAAATTTAAAAAATACGAGACAGGGTATTTTCCTACAAATTTTAAAACAGCATCAATCGCAGGCTTCCACAGAGCAAAACAGTCACATAGTGATTTGGCCTGGCATTCAAGTGATGTAACGCTGAGCATCTTAGCGGTTAAAAAAGAAGTTGATAGTACAGATGTGACATTTAAATTGAGCGGTTCTGCTGGTGGCACTGATATTGATCTTACTTCGTCATTGTTCTCAAATATTTATGATAATAACAAATGGATCTTAGCAGCAAGAGTCAGACACGAAAGTTATCCCTACGCCGGTGCCATGACAGCGTCCGCCAACTCCGGAAACTATATTGTAGAATTTCACGGAGTGAATTCAGTAGCAAATGATGTTAAAAATGAATTCACAGTTAGTGCTTCTGTGACCAACAGCGTGGGCATCTCTTTATTGAATTCTAGAAAAAGACTTTATGCTGGAGCACACAACTTTGGATACACCGGCTCTACAGTAGATCCAACAGATGTTAAAATATCTCAAGTTAGATATTGGCAAAGTTATCTTAACAATGAAGAAATAAAAGAACATTCATTTGATCCAACAAACTACGGCTTGACGCACCCATACAGAAGTGACAATCCTTTCCAATTAGATGGAGCATCAGGTATCCCCTCAGTTCCAAAAATTGAAACTCTCGCACTGCATTGGGATTTCATGACAGTGACATCTTCTGACTCGAATGGTAGGTTTTTTGTAAATGATATCTCATCAGGATCTGTTTATAATCACAGCAACTTCTATAATGTGATAGGGAACATAGTTCAAAATAAACATGATGGTTACGGAGTTGATTTTGAGCCTAACTCTGTTGATATTGTTGATAAAGAATTTATTTATTCTGCAAAAAAGAGATTGGTCGATGAAGTTTATTCTTCTGACGGTGTCACAATCAAAAATGATAAAACAGAAAATTTCTTTGAAGATAACGATGTATCCGATCACTTTTATTCATTCGAAAAGTCCCCGTACAACGCTGTATCGCAACAGATGATAAATTTTTTCGGCTCAATGAAAGACTTTAACTCATTGATAGGGGACCCCGCAGAACGATACAGGCCAGAATATAAACAAATGACAGATCTTAAAAGATTGTTTTTTAGGAAAGTGGAGAATACACCAGACCCAGAAAGATTTTTTGAATATTTTAAATGGATTGACACCAGTATTTCGTTTGCAATTAAACAACTTATACCAGCATCAAGCAGGTTCTCTGAGGATGTAAAAGATGTTGTTGAGAGTCATATTTTAGAAAGAAATAAGTTTCAAGAAAAATTTCCATTAACAGCGCAACAAAGAGCAACAGAAGGCGTAATAAAATCATTTTCTGAGATGTTTTATAATTGGAAATTTGGACACGCACCACTAGATGGGTCGGACAACAAAAACTGCCTTTGGCAAAAAACAAGAAGAAGGGTTGAGGATTCAAACGTTCAAACTCTAAGAGATAATATCTACAAAACAAGCAACACCAAACTAACGAGGTTGTATGATTTTGAAACTGAGCAGGTTTATTTAGGGGCAACCGATGCCGTTAGGCGCCTCACAAGGCCATACAAGATAGATCTAGAGCTTAAGCAAAGTATTCATGGTGGTACAAATTATTATGTTGCTAAAAACCGCGATTATGCTTTGGAAGTTGTTCATCCGCATGGCGAGGTTACTTCGGATGGAATCCCAAAAAATGTCCTTGTTGTTGGTGTTGGGTCTGGTCAAGGATTGACGGCACAAACAATATGTGAAGACGAAGAGGAGTTAAATCAAAAAGAAAAATACAACTTTACTGGTGTTGATGGAAGATTTTCTACAAATCAAATAAACGCCCCTGTTTCTGAATTTGCTGGATATAAGCATTTCACCAAAGGAATTGCAACGTTCCCATTTAACTTGATGTCTCAAAGTTCAAACGTTACAACTGGTTATCAAAAACAAATAACAGAAAATTTTGAATCCTCGGTCTATCTGACAAACCTACACAGCGATACAGTAGATAGGAGCAACGAAGTTCCAATGCAAGGCCCATTCACAGAGCGCCACGTCGGTGGCCATCAGTCTCGCCACATTTCGATAAACAAATACGACACAACACTGAGGGATGATGAAACGGGCAACGCACCCGAAAACAACCTTCACAATCAGTACACAAGACCTGAAGCATATCGTATTTTACTCGGTGAAAATCCAAACAACGCAATTGTTGATGGCGCCCTTGGGATGACACCACCGGATTACGGTGTTACCACGGGCTCTGGTATTTATCCAGATATAGCAAAAAAACGTGCTTCTTATTACCGTGAAGAAAAAGCAAAGCGCCCCGTCAATATTAAAAACATCAAACATCGTGAGAGTGGCTCGGTTGCTGGAAACTACAAAAATAATTACGAATTTTTGATGCTCCAAGGAAGAAGGGAAAATAATTTGTATTTCCGAGACAATCCGGATATCACAAACTACCTTCCTGTTCAATATACTTCTAGCTTACCCCATACGACACACGTAATGAGTCTTGTCGGAATAGACCCAGTTTTTAACGGAAATGTTTTTGGAAAACATACAAACAATATGCAACCAGACGGCCAATTAATCTCAGCAGAGGTTTCCGGAACACCAGCAAGTGGTAGTTTTAGCGTTTCTGGTTCGACAATAAACGGTGTGGCATCAAGTGGATCAATAAGATTAAACAGACAAATTGTAGCAGCCACACCTGCTAGGTTTAGTTTTGACGTTTCAGGCTCTCATTATGCTGGCACAAAAGCGTCAGGAAGTTTTTCCTTCACAAGAACTACAACCCCTGCCGTGTCCGCTAGTATTCAATTTACAGCAAAAGGTAGAACAATAGAGCAAGTTGAATCCTCTGGGTCTTTTGTTGTTACTGCATCTCATGTTGCTGGTACTAGTGCTAGTGGTTCCTTTGTTGTTAGAAGACCGCCGTATTATAGCAAAGCAATGGGTTCTTTTAGAGTAAAATCAAAAGACTTCCTAAGTGAGGGTCACACACTGACAATTACACAAAACCCAGGGGGAACGCCTGTTGTTGATGTATTTGAGATCGACGTTAATAACAATGGATCAGTGAGCAATATTCCAATAACAACAGGATCTTCTAATACAGATTTTTACAATAACTTTAGAAGCGCAATTACATTAAACACTGTCTATACGACAACCGCATATTCAGAAACTGCTCCAACCTTCGGAACAGGTATCTGGGCCAACGAATTCATGACAGATGGCACTCTGCTAGGAAATTTTGGCACAGCCCATCCATGGAAAAATGTCCTCTCAGCATGGAGTTGTGCTTTTTGGCTATACGTTAGTTCTTCTAACAATACAAGTGGTTACATCTTCACAGAGCATGCAGCACCTAGTTTTAACAGTAGTTATGTTCGGAACTTAACTATTGATCGTTTTTTTAATTTGACATATAGAAAAAGTTTTGAAACTGCCGCTAGCACAAATTATGTTGAATGGAGTTCTAGTATTGCCCCATCTAATCGAGACAGGTGGATACACGTAACTGTTGCTCAAAGTCCAGCAGCAAGTTCCACCGGTGCAGGTACAGTTCCAAGTGTAAAAATGTATTTAGACGGTAGTGAAGCGACGATTAGTTCTACTTTCGGTGTAGATTTGAGCACCAACACCGGTATCCCTACAAGTTCTGGAGGGTTCAATCTTTATGCTCCTGGTGATGGAGTCAATCCCTCAATAAAAGGAGGACTTGATGAGTTTGGTATCTGGGATGTGGAACTAAATAACGTAGATAATTTAACTCTTAACAACGGTGGGCTCTACATCGCTAGAACTGCTGTATCTTCTTCACGACTAGAAGCGTGGTGGAGGTTTGAGCATAATTTTGGCGCCGGGTCCGCCTTTGATATGGACGGAGATAGAGCCTTTACCACTGGTGATCTTTTAGAAGAACAACAAAACGATTATCACCTAACTGCTTCATTCCCAGGTACAAAGATGTATGTGTACACGCCAACTATTTTTGAAACAGAAGGGTATGCCACTTTTAACGTACAAACAAACAATACCGGCTCAGAACATACAGGATCAATCTCAAACTCTGGGGCTAGTTTTTCAAATCTTAGCGATATTACTTTACAAACGGTCACATCAACGGCTTCAACAGTGAGAGATGCTAGCACAATTGTGATTGATGGAGTCACATTTGAATTGGATGATAATTCATCAGTAACTGGTGGCAATACTGCTGTTGCGTTCTCCTTAAATCAAAATAAAACCGACTTTTGGAATATTTTATCCCAATCAATCAAAGACAATACAGTATATGATACGATTACAATAACAGATAATGGAAATACTGCTGCCTTTTCTCTTACCTCGTCAACAATTGGTCCGGGCTTAAATGTTTCCATTACAGGGACAGGCACCTCTTTTTCATCATTATCTGGAATGGCTGGCGGCTCTAATGCCTCAGGTGCAACTGATGGTCACGCAATAACAATTGATGGTGTAAGGTTTGAGCTAGATGCTGATGGTCTTGGTGTTTCAAGCGGACAAGATATTGACTGCGGTGCTGGTACTACCAACAGTTCTTTTTGGAACTCCTTGTCTGCTTCTATTAAGACGAACACCGAATTTGATACAATAACAATCACTGATAATGGAAATGGAACAGCAACATTTTCTTTAACGGCATCCACCGGTGGAGATTCAAACAATGGCGTTATTTCTACATCTGGTGCGTCTTTTCCAAGTTTTGTGCAGACAGCTGGTGGTGTTGATGCATCTGGATCTACCGAGGCTAGTTTTATTGAGTTCACCGTTGCTAATTCAGAGGATTATAGATTTCATGTTGACAATGACGGCGGAAATGTAGATGGAACTCCAACTCGTAACTTTTATGTTACAGCGTCTACTAGTACGGATGTGGAGTGGTGGAACAACCTGTCCCAGTCAATTAAGGATAGAGGGTTTGGTGTATCTTACACTGGTGGTGGTGGCGAAGCTACCTTTACAGTAACAACTTTTAAAACTGGTTCTTCTGGAAACACCTTTTCCAGTAACACCAGCGCCACTAGCCACACTGCTTTTAATTTTGTTCTCCAATCGGCTCTCACCGCCTCCGGTCAGAATAGATTTCACTTTGTTGGTGGATCTGACACTGGAGATGGAAATGAAGGGCACAAAATTGCCGTGGATGGCTCTACATTTGAGATGGACAGTAATGGTTCGGTAACAGCCGGCAATATCTCGGTTGCATCTTCTGGATCCTTAACGGCCGATCAAGTGTTCAATAATTTAACAGCGTCCATCAAGGCAAACACGGACTTTGACACAATTAGTATTGCTGGTACCGGAAACACTAGAACCATCAGCCTAACGTCTAGTGTTGTTGGGGCTGCAAAGAATGGATTAATTTCTGGTAGCACTGGTAACTTCGGATCAATCGTCAATTCTGCTGGTGGAACAGATATTTCTGGTTCACAATACGGAGATAGATTGGTTATTGGTAATCACGGTTCAGATGTGGCTATCATAGTTGGAAATGGATCTTCTCCGGATGCCTCTTTATCAAATACAAATTGGTGGAATGATTTATCTCAATCTATCAAAACTTCTACAAGATACAGTACAATAACAATAATTGATAATGGCTCCTTTGCAACTTTTCAATTAACATCCTCAGTCGCTGAAGAAGCAGGGAATGACACACATGGTGAAACAGGGACGACATTTTTCAATCTTGTAAATTCCACAGGAGGGTCAGATGTTGGAGACTCAAGTGATGGTTCCGCGATAACAATTGAGGGCAAAGTTTTTGTCCTAGATAGTGATGGTTCTTTTTCCGGAGATTATGTTGTTGCATCTTCTGGCTCTCTATCTAATGACCAAGTGTTCAATGCTCTAACACAGTCAATAAAAGACAACACGGTATTTGACACCATAACAATGACACCACCAACCGGCAACAATAGAATACTCAGCTTAACATCAAGTGTAACCGGCTCAGATAAAAATTCTGCCTTGGGATCACCTTCTGGAGACTTTACTGTTTTGTCAAATACAGCAGGGGGGACTTTCGAATCCGGCTCAGCTGACGGGGATACAATTACCATCGGTGGCAAAGTTTTTGAATTAGATAACAATTCTTCTGTAACCGGTACAAATGTATCTGTTAATTGCTCTGATAGTTTAACAAATACACAATTCTGGAATACTTTGAGTGCTTCGATAAAAGCACAAACAGTTTTCGACATTATTACCTACTCAGACACCGCTGGGATTGCCACATTTCAACTCACATCTTCAACTACTGGATCTGCATTGAATGTTGCAATATCTGAGACCGGAAAATCTTTTTCTGTTATTAATGGTATGGTAAGTGGCTCTGATAGAATACTGGCAGTTTTTACTCCAAACGATGTTGTTTTAGCGGTTCCTACACCAACCTTGAGAAACGGCGACAGAAATAAAACAATAATCTCTTCTCGTTTTGCTGCCCCTGGTGGCGTCGAGATTGAGTCGAATGCTTATCTGGACATTTATGCTCGCGAGCTTTCTGTGCACAACGCCCTCCCGTTCAGAAATTTAACAGTTAGAGGCTCAGGCTCCGGAGAGGCAAACCAAATAAGGGTCAATGATCATCTTGGAAAACGACGAGGTCTTAATTCCCTTCTTGCTCTACATTCTGGACAGTTTGGAATTGATAGTGAGTATGGTTCGATTGTAGCGGCTACTTATAGTACATCTGGTTCTTTTAATAAACAACACAGAAACAGATCAAGAAGAATGGAATCCGGAAGTGCTTCGGTTATTACAGGGAGTCTCTTTGACAACGCATTTGTATCATCACCAATACCGAGAAGTGAATTTCAATATTCGTGGATTGATAGTGCAATTAGCGGCTCCAATTGGGAAGCAGGACAAAGAATTCTTGGATATCAAGATCCAGAGGGGGTTGTTATAGAACGAACCGTAGCAACAGGAAATATCTCTTTAGCCTATCTTAGTGGAGAAACAACAACTATTTATGATACCCACACCTTTACGATAACAATTAATGATGGCACAACATCTGTGACTTTTGAGTTGACAAAAACACACACAGTTTCTGCGGGAAATGTAGCGGTTACTGCAAATAGTGGGTTTGGAACTGCCTCTTCTTTAATGCTAGTTCCTTTGAGAAATGCGATTAACAACAGTGCATTGAGGATAGTGGCATCTAGTGGAGCTGGCTCGACTATAGATTTGACCCATGAAGTACCTGGCGCCTCAGGTAATATACCGATAGTTGCAACTAGTACAAACACCGGCCAACAGCTTTCACAGCATATAGAGGGGATGTCTAACGCAGAGACGAACGTTTTAGAAGCAATTGTCTTCCCTTCATCATCAAATATAACATAGGATAACAAATGGCAACTTTAGATCACATAGGATTAAATCGATTCATTTACATGTCAGCATCTGTAGATGATATGACACTCGGCTCACACACAGTTAGCGATATTTCCAATTCATCTGGTGCTTCAATTCTTGGAGGCAATTTAGACGCTTCCCGGCTCCTTCTTGGTATTAATTTATACAATAATGGACCATATGGATACTCATCGTGGCAACAATCAAGAATGTCAGATAATCCTCTATCTCGTCATTTACGCAGTAATAATAGGTATTCAATAGTTGGAAATAGTTTTCAAAAAATATTATTTAAAGATGGAAAAAAAGAAACAATTCTTGAAAGACATGGAAGAAAATTATTACTTGACGAACCGGCAGTTGTGTCAAACTACAAGCCGGCTGTTTTAGTGGGAACAGTTGATTTTTATAATAAAAAAGGTGGATATTTTTCTAAACTTTTTGCAAAAAAAATTAGCCTAAACAATAATATAACCTATTTTACCAATAAAAGAATCAACAATATTGTTGGAATCACAGAGAGAGAAGATGAAGTCTATGATACTCTTAAAAGTTATTACTTGGAGGATGCGCTAAATAGCACAGATTCTCCACTATCTTCCTTTGAAAGCTTGTTCTTTGAACAAACAATTTACCCACCTCAACAATATACATACAAATCTTATACCAGAGCAAGAACAACTTTTGATTTTCCATGGCATTCTGATATTGCATTGCGACAACAAATATCGCAGAGTTCATTTGATGTAACCAAAAATTTATCAGAGTGGCCTCTTGATGTTTCACCTGTTTGGCAAAATATGCCATTACCACTATCCCAACATTTGGGTGTAAAAGACTACGGCCCTTCTGGCCTCTTTGATTTTGCACCCAAAAGATCTTCTTCTTTTGGAGAATTGTGGAATCATCACTCACAATTGTCAGAAAATTTAAACTTAATCACGAACGCGACAAATTCTCTCGGTTTGGGTTTTGGACTGCGAAACTTTTTAAGCCCGGGTGCGCTATATTCACGAAGACACACTCTTATTAGAAATACTTCTGTCGTCGCCCCTTCTGGACGCACAGAACTAATCAGAGACAATAGTATGACCCCTTCCACTATGTTTGGGGGAGAAGCATATTGGGATGTTCCCAGACAATCAGGAAAGTATCCTTTCCATGATTCGTATGGTGAATTTTCAGACGAGATGAGAAGACTAGCAAAAGATTTTACGATTGTACCAGAATTTAGAATGTCTCAACATGTTGAAAGTTTTTTTGCTACGAGTGCTTTCGATACACCAGAAAACCTATTAGAAATAAGTGGTGCAAAAGGAGACACTTTTGATTCTAGTAAAGATAATTTTTATAGAATATATTCAAACACTGATTTTTTGAAAAATTTTGATGTTGTCTTGGAAGACCATAAGGACTTCACTGACCCTGTAAGAATCACGCTAAAGTGCAAAGCAATTAAAAAACTAGTTCCTTACGATGGTTTCTACCCAGTACAAAGATCTCTAGAATTGGCGAAACAATTCTATAGTTCTTACTCAGATGATATTGTATCCAGAATATTTACTACTTTAGCATCATCAGGGTTTTTCGAATGGACTACAGGCCCAGGTGAAGGAAACATCATGACACCACTTTTCGCCCCCGGTGTTCTGTTTAACTCAATCAAATCTGGGGTGGCTGTTGATTATCCGTTAGTGACATCGTCTTTGGATGTAAAAACCGAATTACTTGTGGCCCAAGTGGGTGCCTACAATCAATACATTCTTAATAATTTTGATAAAAGAATTCCCTTTGAAGCGTTAGTGGAACCAGAAAAATATTTAGCAGACACCAATA
>CEUT01028691.1_pt1 | contig 12206 bp, 12 predicted proteins | sample 531401 | NCBI WGS metagenome assembly CEUT01 (sample SAMEA2622821, study PRJEB7988) | marine metagenome | biome: marine biome (ENVO:00000447); feature: surface water layer (ENVO:00002042); material: "saline water (ENVO:00002010), including plankton (ENVO:xxxxxxxx)" | depth 5 m | reverse complement strand
GCCAGTCAAAAAATCTCAGTTTATGCAGTTTACAGCACCTTGTAAGTTTCCTAAGAAATACCCTGCCATATGTCATGTGGATAACACCTCAAGGGTACAAACCGTAAGTAAGGAAGATAATCCTGGCTACTACAGATTAATAAAAAGATTCTATGAAAAAACTGGCTGTCCTATGGTATTGAATACTTCTTTAAATATCAAAGGTAAACCAATCGTGAATTCTTACCATGATGGTATTGAATTTGAAAAGAAGTATGGTGTAAAGGTATTTTGATGAAGTTACATTTAGGATGTGGTGATGTTAAGATTGATGGATATGTGAATGTTGATATAAGGAAATATCCAATATATCGTAATGATTATAAGGTTACACCTGATGTTATTGATGACATTACCGAACTCAGACAATTCACAGAAGAATCAGTATCAGTTATTTATGTGTGTCATGCCCTTGAGCATTTGACAAGATTTCAATACAAAAGAGCACTAAAAAGGTGGTATAAATTATTAAAAAAAGATGGAATCCTTAGAATTTCTGTACCTGATATGCAAAGTCTATGTGAGTATTATGTTGAGACTGGTGACTTGAATTCTATTAGGGGGACAATCTATGGTGGACAAACTTACAAAGAAAATTTTCATTTTTGGGGTTGGGATTTCAAAGAACTGAAGAATGATTTGAAACAAACAGGATTTCACGATGTCACCAAATATGATTGGACTAAAACTGAACACTCTCATGTAAAAGATTGGAGTCGTGATTATCTACCACGGCACGATAAAAATGGTAAAGAATTGTCGGATGAAAAATGGTACGAGGGTAGACTTGTTTCTCTTAATGTTGAGGCAACAAAGTGAATAAGTATAAACAAGGAAATATATTGGTTAATAGACCTGAAGTAAAAGTCAGAGTTGTAAAATTGGTAAGAAAATTATTATCGATTTTTAGCGATAGACAAGATGATTTTTGGTTATTAGTACAGGCCCTTTACAATACATTTCAGTATTATATTGATAAGGATTTATTAGTTACTGATTCATCTAGCGAACCACAAAAAGGTGAATTATATAAAATATTAGACAATCATATTAAAAAGCATAAACTACAAGATAATTTTAGATTAGTATCTCAACATACAAATGATGATAAATATAATTGGCATCAAGCTTGGAATCCATATATACATTCTCTTGGTGAGTATTACCACACCGATAAATCACACATTCCCTATACTGAAGAATATCAAAATAAATTACTTACCGATGTTAAGTCAGGCTATTTTATCTGTTACAACGGCGTGGTAAAATATGCAAGAATGATATTGTTGAATGAAATGAAAAGGTATGGTTTAGAAAACAAGGGTGTAATTTCTATGTTAGGTATAAAAGAATCAAAAACATATCTTGAGGATTATTTGACCGAAAATGAAAATTATCCTTATGATTATGAAAAAGAATTTTTTCATAATTTCAATTTTATTCCTGATGAAGATGTTTTGAAGATACCTAACTCATATCCACTTGGAAGTGGTGGTAATGCAACATTCTACTTCAATAAAAGTCATTTTGAAAATAATTATTTTTGTATAGTGACTGAAACGCAACCAGCTGTAGGTTATCATGATTGGTCAACACTACACGACAGAAACACTTCGAGTATCACAGAGAAAACCATTAAGGCAGTATCTGTCGCTCCCTTCATAATTAATGCTGAAAGAGGTGTGTTGAAACAATTGAAAAGATTAGGATTCGAAACATTTCCTGAGTGGTTTGATGAAAGTTATGATGAAATGGAAATGAGTGAGAATAAGGTCATGATTATAGCAAAAAATATAAATCGAATTTGTTCAATGTCACTCGAAGATGTGCATGAATTATATGTGAAAACATTTCCAAAAATAATACACAATCAAAATTTGATTTTAAAATATTATAATGATAATAAGATTAAACAAGTAGAAACAAATGACTATTATAGATTTAGTAATGATTATGTAGAGATTCATTTTCGTGCAAGTGATGAGGATGATAGAACAGGTTTTTTTTACTTGAATGACGAACTAATTGCAAAAATATCAGAGGGTAGATTAGTATGAATATACTTTTTTTAAGCGATACGCTTAGTGATAATGATTTGACTAAGAAAGTTTTTTTAGAATATCTCAAAATAACACCACGATTGGATTCTAATGAATTTTTTGAAAATATTGAAATAAATTATAATGACATTCCCCAAGATAAATACTTGGTTTTTTATGATACATTTCATGGTATTCAGACCTTTGAAAATAAATTCAACGATGAGAATTTGTTCAATAGAATAGTAAATGATTGTAGACAAGGTAGATGTCGTATAGTATTCTTTCAGACGGATTGTTGGGGTGGTGGGTATGGAGAAGAGGATACTTGGAAGAATTTTCGAAAATTAATTGAAAAACATAATTTGAATATGCAAAGCTTTGGATTTGTTTTTTATGAATCAGTATTGAAGGATGATAGACAGTATATAATCGATGATTTAGATTATACCTTTTTTAATAGAAATGCAGTATTTACTTATTATCCTGATTCTTGGATTCTTAGTAAATCTATGAATACAAATGCACTTAAAAGTATATTTAATAACTCAGGTGGATATTACAGGCAGTTTAAATATGCCTCTCACAATAATAACATCAAAGACCATAGAGTTGAATTGATGCTGACCTTGATAAAAAATAACCTTTTAGAAGATGGGATTACTACTTGGTTCGGTGGTAGAGAACCAGATGAGCAAGGTGTAAATGATTTGAATTTTAATAAATACAAGACCATTGATAGGGGAATAATCGATTATAGTGAAGATTATGGACAAAGTACAGTCGAACTAGCAAATAAATTAGTTCCTGATAGTTACGATTATAAAATAGATGGACTACAAGATTATTTAAATGTGATACCTTATTTCAATTGTTATTTCAATATAGTAACGGAAAGTGTATGGGGGCCTGGTTATGATAATACACGGCCTCAAAAAATTCACCTTACTGAAAAAGTTTGGAAATGTATGATTACTTATCAGCCTTTTATTTTAATATCAAACAAGAATAATTTGAAAAAATTAAAGGAGTGGGGATTTAAAACTTTTCATCCGTTCATAAATGAATCATATGATGATTTAGAAACTTATGAAGAAAGAAAAAAATTAATAGAAAAAGAAATCGTAAGATTATGTTCGATGAGTCGTGAAGATTTAGACAAATGGTATTGGAACATGAGAGAAATACTGATTCATAATGCCGAACATTTCAATAAATTTATAAATAACGAATATAATAAATTACAAAAATTCTTGAAAAAGAGTTTTGATAAGATTGATGGTTGATATTTTATTTGTAAATACTAATTCGAGAAAAAAAATCTTTGGAAATCTCATAGAATATGCTGCGATTGAACCACCAATTTGGTCTGCTTTATTGGCTAAAAGTCTAAGAACATTCGGTGTAAGTGTTGATATCTTGGACTGTGAAGCAGAAAATTACGATACTAAACAAAGTCACGATGTAATCAAATCTATAAATCCAAAATTAATCTGTTTTGTACAATTCGGACAGCATCCTTCAGCTTCGGCGCAGAGTATGCAGGGAACTCATGAATTATTAGAAATGATGGATTTCGAATTCAAAACAATATTAGTGGGATTATACCCATCTGCATTACCGAAGAAAACACTTGAAGATGAAAAATGTGATTTTGTATGTGAGGGTGAAGGAGTTGATACTTTACTTGGTCTTATCGAAAGTAATTTACAAAATGTAACCAAAGTACCAAGATTGTGGTATCGTGATAATGATGAAATCAAGTTCACATTTATGACACCAATAATAGAAAATCTTGAAACTATATTACCAGGTATGGCTTGGGATTTGTTACCGATTGACAAATATCGAAATACAATACACTTTTCCATGACTAATAATAATGAAAGGTCACCATTTACTTCCATTTATACATCACTTGGTTGTCCATATAAATGTGATTTTTGTTGTATCAACGCACCATTTGGAAAATCTACTTTTAGATATTGGAGACCTGAATTTATCATCAAGGAGTTTGACAAGATTGCTAAATTAGGTATAAAAAATATCAAAATAGCGGATGAAATGTTTGTATTGAATAAAAATCATTTTTTAAAAATATGTGATTTATTAATTGATAGACAATACAATTTCAATATAGCAGCATATGCAAGAGTCGATACTGTAAGAGAAGAATATTTAGAGAAATTAAAGAAGGCTGGATTTAATTGGTTATCATTAGGTATTGAAAGCGGTAATAGAAAAGTTCGTATAGATTCCACAAAGGGTAGATTTGAAGAAGTGGATGTCAAAGATATAGTAAATAAAATACAATCTTATGATATCGATGTTATGAATAACTTTATGTTTGGTATGAGTGGTGATACTCATGAAACCATGCAGGAGACACTTGATTTAGCAATCGAATTAAATTCGAGTGGAGCAAATTTTAATCCAACCATGATTTTTCCTGGCTCTCCTTTATTTACAGAATTGTATAATAAGGGACATCAATTACCTAAGACTTATTCCGCATATTCCTATTATTCAAAAGACTCGTTCCCAAATCCTACCAAAGATTTAAGTAGAAGAGATATACTTAAATTTAGAGATGAAGCCTTCAACAAATACTTTGATAGAAAAGAGTGGTTTGATAAAATCTATAAAAGATTTGGAAATGAAAGTGTAGATATTTATAAAAAAATACTTATGTCAAAAATCGAGAGAAAATAATTATGAAAGTTTTAATTACAGGTGGTGCAGGATATTTGGGTTCTATGTTAGCATCACATTTAGTCAATAAGAATTATGATGTGATTGTTTATGATAATTTAATTTTTAATCAAACTTCGTTGTTAAATCTTTTTAGTAAAAATAATTTCGAGTTCGTATTTGGTGATGTCAGAGAAGAAGAAAAGTTAAACAAGTATGTCAAGGATTCCGATGTTATCATACCACTAGCGGCACTTGTTGGTTTCCCTGCGTGTGATAGAGATAAAAAATTAGCAACTGAAATCAATTATCAACAGATTGAGAAAATTTTAGATAACACATCCTCTGAGCAAAAAATACTTTATCCAAATACAAATAGTGGATATGGACAGAAGACTGATGGTGTATGTACTGAAGAGCAAAGATTGAATCCAATCAGTCATTATGGTATTACTAAATGTAACGCCGAAAATTTACTTTTAGAAAGTGGTAGAGCAATAACTTTGAGATTAGCAACAGTATTCGGAATTTCTGAACGAATGAGGTTGGACTTACTCGTCAATGAATTTGTTTACAAAGCGTTGACAGATAGATATATAACTCTGTTTCAAGCCCATACAATCAGAAATTATATTCACATCAAGGATGTCTGTCGGGCATTTGAATTCATGATAAGTAATTACACAAATAACATCGGTCAAGCTTTTAATGTTGGTTTGAGTGACACCAATATAAGTAAATTAGACTTGACGGAAAGAATAAAAAAATATATACCTGATTTTGTCGTGACTCTGTCTGAATATTATGAAGATCCTGACAAACGAGACTATATTGTATCAAACGATAAAATAGAATCAAAAGGTTGGTCTCCTAAGTATTCCTTGAATGATGGTATACAAGAACTGATGAAAGGTTATCAAATCATAATCAATAAAGATAGTAGTAATTTTAGAAATGCCTTTCCTATAAAATATGGACAAGGATTGTAATGATACATCTATTGGAAAATGCCTACGACAAACAAGGACAAGGTTATGGTAATCACTTTCACTACTTACCAAAAAAATCTTCTGAAATAAGAAAAATAAAACCAAGTGAAATTGATAATAAAATACCATTCATACTTCCTATAAGTTGTGGAGGACTACACTTGTACCTTGATGTTCAAGATGGTGGAGTGGTGGGTAAAAAAACATTTCTGTATTATTTGGATAAAAAAATCATAAATCTAATCCGACATCATAATGGTTATATTTTAATAAACTATATACATGAAGGTCATGTACAGCATCATAATTATAAAGAATTACATAATGAATTGAGAAAATATCAGATACCTGCCAATAAAGTTTTTTTTATTTCAAGTAATTTGAATGGCAAAAAACAATACAATAAGTTTTGTAATAAAATGTCATCACTGACTAAACAGAAATTAAATATTATTGAAGTCAATCATATGTTAGAGTCAAGTGTGGATATTTACAAACAAGTTATCAATAAAAGCTATAATAAACAAATAGATAAATTGTTACCATATGAACAATCCTTTGTCAGTAAAAATGATTTAGAACTTATGAAAGATAATTTGCGAGAAAAATATTTTCTTTCATACAATAGAGTAATAAGAGAATATAGACTTGCTTTAATATCTATGCTATATGAATTGAATTTGAATGAAAAGGGTATCATTAGTCTTGGTGCAGAAAAAGTTGATAAAGAATTTGGTGGGGTATGGCCTACCAAAATAAGTGAATTTATCACAAATCCAAAACAAAATAAAATGGTCAGCGATGCTCTAATGAAAATCAAATCTTTGTATCCGATTGACGCAGATGGTGATGTGGATGCGAATTGGATATACAAAGACGGAGAAAAGATGCATGGTATTGTTGGACAGTGGACAAATTTTTCTGAACAATATAAAAGAATTTACTTTAATATCGTAACAGAGAGTTCATATTATGAAGATTGTATTTATATGAGTGAGAAAACATTCAAACCTATCAGTAATTTAGTTCCATTCATAATTGTGTCGAATCCATTTTTTCTTAAAAAGCTTAGAGAATTAGGTTATAAAACTTTTCATCCTTGGATAGATGAATCATATGATGAAGAGATTGATAATGATAAAAGATTTTTCATGATTTTAAGCGAAATAAAAAGACTTTGTAAAATGGACAAAAAAGAAATTCATGATTGGTATTATGATATGAAAGATGTACTTTTACATAATCAAAAACACTTTTCAAATTACCAAAAACAAGATACAGACAATATTTGGAATGAAATGAAAAAAGTTATTAATGGTTAGGAAAGAAGAACTTAATTATATCAAGAAAATGTACGAAGAACCTGATGAATATTTAGATTATAAAATGTTCTCAGAATTCGTTGACACGACTCATTTTGATTTTATACCTGATGAAAATTATTGGAATGAGATTGCATATTTGTCGAGGCCAACTAAAGAAAAATCACAATTTAATGGTCATATTGAGGGAGTCACAGTTTGTCAGTGCGTTTGGGAAATGACTGGTAAAAATACTCATGGAGCCGTGGTTCACTACCTTAGAGAAGTCATTAAGGCTGGTGGTGTTATGCCAGTAAATGTAAATATCAAAGATGGAAAAGTCATATATTTAGATGGTTCACACAGAGTTTTGGCACACATACAACTTGGAATTAGTAAAATACCAGCTTATTTGAACAGAAAAAAACATCATTGGATAACTTGTTGGAGACCAGGTATGATTATGAAAGATGGGACTCTTAATATGAAGTATGACTTTAGTGATGAAGGAATAATTAAATGAGACCGATATTTTATTGGAATAACGAAGTTGTAACTGATTTTACTGAACTGTGGACTAACACAATTCTCTTAGAAAAAGTTAAACATTTAGATTTATCATATCCGTGTCACATATTTGTAATCAGACCATCATATGAGGGTGATGACCCATTTGAAGTCATAGAATTTTTAGATAAAAAAATAAAAATTTTATTATGGTATGTGGATACTGCCGAAAAAATAATAATAGAAGACCATAGGGAAAAAATTATGCATTACAAAACATTAGGTTTTGACCTATCTGTTGTGGTGCCAGATTATAATGAATATAATTTTGATTTAGTTTGTCAAGTTTTAAATAATTATTCTATGGCAGATTGTGTTTTAGAACAACAATTAATAGAAAGAAAAAATATTGGAGAGTTTTTAGTACAAAGTAATTACATTTACAGAGAAAAACATTTTCTATCTTATAACGGAACACCCAAAGGTCATAGACTCAACTTAATTAAGCATATTCTTAAAAATAATATAATCGATAAATTTGATATTTCTTTTAATTCTTTTTATTGGAATTCAGATGAAAAAAGTAAGCATCTTGATTTAAAGGAATCATCAGGTTATACATCAACTATTTTGAACTTACCAATTTATTTTAATTCTTATGTTGATTTAATAACAACTTCAAAATTTGATGGTGATTCTGTATACATAGATGAAAAAATATATAAATCATTCGTATGTCACAAACCATTTATATTAGTGGGACAGGCAAATACATTGAAATTACTTCATAAATATGGTTTCCAAACATTCAATACAATAATAGATGAGACCTATGATGAAGTTGTAGATGATAAGTTAAGATTTGAAATGATTTTGAATGAAGTGGATAGATTAAGCACTCTTGATATTAAAGAAGTTGATAAGTTGTATAGAAAAATAGAACCTATATTGACACATAATTCGTCTTGGTTGAGGAAATTTATTAGTATGACCAATAATAAAATAATAAAGTTTTTTTGATGAATATTTTATATTATACACAGGTAGAAGATAGGTTCGAAAATTTGACTGATTTAGAAGAAATTTATTCAAGACCAAGTCATATTTGGCGAAATAAATTTTGGGATGATGTCAATTTTTTAAATAAACCAAGTGCACCATATATTCTCATCATCAATCATGATACACATAGTGAAAAAATTACTAATTTCTTACATGATAATCCAAAATTAATAAATGATTTAAAAGATAATAAATCATATCTTATTTTAACATCTCATGAAGGTGCAGTAAATGACCAAGGCATTAGTAAATTTGTTAACTTGTCAGATGATTTGATTTCTAATATAAAAAACAAAAACATTTGTAATATAAGCACTACAAAACCACTTTTCGAAGTTTCAAATTATATGTTTTTAAATCGTTGGATGATTAATCTGAGTGGTTTGACAAATAAAAAAATTTACAAAAATTTATTTCTAAAATCACAGAGGTATAGTAGAAAATATCATTTTTACACAATCAATAGTCTACCAAGATATCATAGAGTCGAATTGTATTTATTTTTGAAAGAGAACAAATTGTTATCAAAGACTAATGGTACTTTTTTCACTTCCGTGCACGATGGTAAATTTCCATTTGATGATATTGGAAAAAACTCATATTCATTACCGCGTAATCAGATTTCCATAACTGAAAATTACGATAAATTGTTAGATGACATAAAAAATGAGATACCGAAAGGTGGACTTGGAATGGATATTAGAAAACAAGAAATTGTTTCACCTTCAATATTTTTGAATTTATCTCGTAATTTTAATTCATATTTTAACATTATCACACCATCAATATTTTTTAATGATGTTGATGATGAAAAAAATCATATCTACTTCGATGAGAAATATTGGAAACCTTTTATTACATTTCATCCATTTCTCATTATTGGTAAACCTTATATTTTGAAAACACTGAGAGAGTTTGGATTTAAAACATTTAGTCCGTACATAGATGAGTCATATGATACTGAGTTAGATTATTTCAAAAGAAGAGACAAAATCCAAAAAGAAATATTGAGATTATGTAATATGAAAATTGAAGAAATCGATAATTGGTACTGGAATATGTCAGATATTTTATTACACAATTTCAAATGGTTGAAAAAATATGCTTCTCAAGAAAATGAAAAATTTTTCAGTTTGATAAAAAAACAATTGAAAATATTAAAAAATAATACTTATTAGTAAGTCTTGTGGTAAACTGGGAGTTTTTATCCCAAAGACCTAACCTACCACAATAAAAGACTTTAAATGGAGGCACTTGATAAGTGTCCTCTTTAACAGAGGATTTTTAGTTTTATGAACATAGTTTTTTCAACATTATTCCTACATAATGCTTTCTTGATACCATCTTGGGTAGAATACCACACTTCTTTAGGAGTAGATTATTTTTATCTATATTATCATGGTAATATCAACGATGAACTAATTAATCTAACTTCACAATATCAAAATGTAGAACTTATAGAATGGGATGTCGGACACGATAATGCTTGGGGTTATGCACAAGAATCTCAACTTTGGCATACTGCTGCTAAGGCAAAAAATAATTTTAATTGGGTTGGAAATTTTGATTTGGATGAATTCATTATTCTAAATAATGTTTCCACTATCAAAGATTTTTTAAGCGTATTTGATTTACAAAAAGACTTTTATTTAAAATTTCCATGTAAATGGTCAAAACTAAAAGGACTGTCTGATGAAAAATATCTTGAATTAGAAATCAAAGATTTTATTAACTACGAGACAATAATTGCACATGATGCTCATGATGGTCGTGGTGTAAATGATTCAGGTTTAGGCAAATACATCTATAATATAGATTTATTGAGGGGTAGGGCTTTATTAGACATTCATAATATTAATTTAGGACATCCTTATTTTTCTGAACAATATCCTGATGTAAGGTTTCATGAAGTTGCAAATGAAGCATATTATAATCACTATAAAAAAGATTATACTAATAAAATTGATAAATGGAAATTTTATGATTGGGCATTAGACGGTATGAAATGCCAAAAAAAAGTCAATAATAGAATAAAGGAATTGATAAATGTATAAGTATTTGTATACGAATGGGTGTAGTTATACTGAGGGTTGTGGTTTAGATAATCAAACTGAAGAAAGATATTCAAAGATATTATCAAATAGACTCGGTGTTGAGGATATAAATCAATCTGATGGTGGTGGTTCAAACCAAAGAATATTTAGAACTACATTTGATTGGATTTCACAAAATCTAAATAAATTGAAAGACACTTTTTTTGTAATACAATTATCTTATCCTGTAAGAAATGAAATTTGGTCAAGTAGGACTTGGAGAGATGAATTCGGTAATGAGGGACATTGGTTTGGTGCACAATTTGGACATGATGGATATACTGCTTGGGAAGCACATGAAAGAGACACAAGTATAGATAAGGATGAGATAAATTTTAATTATGTGCCTGATAACATAACTTGTTCCGATATCACTTGGAGATATGTAATTTCACTTCAATCTTTTTTCAAAAGTAATGATATTAATTATATTTTTTTTGAAGGTGATAGAAACCAAGAGGGTAAATTGATTAAAACAACTGAATTGGCAAAATTAGTTGATTTCGATTACTTTTATGAAGAACCATTCTTGACGAGTGCAGGAACAAGGGTTACAGATTGTAATCATCCAAATCACGAAGTTCAGATAGAATGGGCAGAAAAACTATATAAATTTATCGAAAAAATTTACGGAAGGTAAAATATGTTAACACTAATATCAGATGAATATAAATTACAAATATTCCTATTTGAAAAAATGGGAAGTCGTAGTATAGAAAGTGCAATATTGGGTAAGGTTGGTTTAGGCGGACCAGAAGCATTAACGGAAATTGATAATATTGATTATGATGAAAGTATAACAATAGAAGACATCAAAGGTGGATTCAACATAACAGGTGGAATCTTTGATTACAGAAAATACGAAGACAGATTATCAGAACAATATTATGATGATGATTTAGATAAAGTGAAAGATGAACTTTGGCCTTTAGATTATACAAGAGTATTGGTGTATCGTGATTCATATAAAAGACTTGTAAGTGCTTACTATTGGATACTTAATGTATTGTATAATAGAAAAGAAGAAACCACACCAGTTCAATTATGTAGGGATTCAATTTATCCCAAAGGAAATGATATCTCCGAACATAAGAAAGCATTTCATAATTTTTGTAGGTTATATTATGTTGATAAAAAAATATCAGATGGACATTTTTCAGGCCTGTGGGAGCAAATACCAATTGATTATTTAAATAAAATAGAACATAAAATAAATCTTGAAAATTTCAACAAGGATGTTGTCAAACTATTAAAGAAATTGAATGTGGATGGACAAAAGATAGATAAACTTACAAGTTTCCTTGAGGATAATCGGTTGTATTTCAAAAATAAAAAATCGTCACAAACATCCGATGATGTTCAGAGAATTACTCACGATTATTATGAATATTATGAGGATATGGATAAAGAAATTCTCGATGGTATCAATGAATTTTATAGAACTGATTTAGAATATACAGGTATAGAAAAATTATGAAAGTTTTG
>CEUT01024250.1_pt1 | contig 12226 bp, 6 predicted proteins | sample 531401 | NCBI WGS metagenome assembly CEUT01 (sample SAMEA2622821, study PRJEB7988) | marine metagenome | biome: marine biome (ENVO:00000447); feature: surface water layer (ENVO:00002042); material: "saline water (ENVO:00002010), including plankton (ENVO:xxxxxxxx)" | depth 5 m | reverse complement strand
TACACCCTCATACATTTTAAGATCTTTTTGAGTTAATTTTACTTTTCGTTGGTAATATAGTACTTTTTTACCTATATAGGTTTTGCCTGTAGGTTTATGTACTATTCTGTAAACGAATCCGTATGTGTTATCTGGAAAGTCTGAAATTGTTGATATGGGTTCTCCTTGAAGTCCTATCCATTTCATATAATTGTTTTTAGTTAATATTAGTTTGGACCTCCATCTGTAAGACTAATTCCATAACCTGTAATTGTAGCATGCGCAGTTGCTGCTGCAGAAGGAGATTGTGAATATGTAGTAGTTCCAAAGTTAATTCCATTAGAAAGTGTAACACCATTTAATTTAGGAGCCCAAGAAACAAGTATATCATCATATGTAGTTTGAGTTAATCCTGTTCCTGACATCCAATGAAATCCAAAGGTTGATGCACTTTGGGGTGTCCATGTATCTAAACCTATTCCACTAAAACCTGAGTTCTGAAATTGGTTATTAAAGTTTGCTTTACTACCTGTAAAATTCCAAGAATTATAATTAACACCATTTAAAGATACACTTTGGGTTGATAAACTTTGTCCTCCATTATTAAAATCAGGAGAATCAAGAAACATATTACTAAAACTTACTACATTTGAAGTATTCCAATTAGATATATCTTTATTAAAAATACTTTGTCTAAAAGTACTTACATAATTCCTATTATTTGGAGTGTACCAAGCATTATAAGTTTTACCTCCTATATTTTGTACAGATGCACTTATTTCTTGATTAAAGTTTTGATGTTGGTAAAACATTTGGGACATATCTGTTACATTACTTAAATTCCAATTTCCAATAGGTTGATTAAAAACATCCGCTCTATGAAACATTCCTATAGTTCCAGCAAGTTTTTCAGTATCCCAGGCTATATAAGTTTTACTACCTACTGTTACTTCCTTAGTACTAATGTCTTGGTTAAATGCTGTACATTCGTAAAACATACCATTCATTTGAACTGCACTCCCAGTATTTATTTGCCAATTTCCTATGTCTTGATTAAATACTCTGTTCCAAACAAAAGGACCTCTAAAAAATCCAGTATTTGTTGTGTTTGTATGGCTAAAATTTGTTACATTAGATACATCCCAAGCATTATATGATTTTTGTAATGGAGTACCTGCAGCAACTACAACTGGTTTAGTACTAACATCTTGATTAAAGGATGAAGTATGGGTAGCACTTAATCCAGCAAACATTCTTATAATATTAGTAGCATTTGAAGTATTCCAATTAGTAACATCCCCATTATATCCTTTATTAGGATTAGAATTATCACCATTATAATTAAAAAACATTCCACTAAAATTAGATCCACTATGAACATCCCAGGCTATATAAGGTCCTCTACCATCTGATGGGGATTGATATGAAGAAGATAAATTATATGTTATAGGACACCCATAAAACATTTCTGGAAAGGCAGTACATTTAGACGTATCCCATGTAGAAATATCTTGATTAAAACTTTTAGCCTGATAAAATGTTCTGGTGTTATCTATACTTCCACTTGTGTCCCAATTACTTATATCTTGATTAAATGAATGAGCACCATAAAATATATTTCTTAATTTTTGGACTCTTTTAGTATTCCATGCTTCATAAGTTTTACTACCTACTGTTACTATAGATTTGGAGATAGGTTGATTAAAAGCTCTAGCATCCCTAAATAAACCTTGCATTTTTACATCAACTGCACTACTTGTATTTATTTGCCAGTTTGAAATGTTTTGGTTAAAAGATTGATTATTATAAAACATTCCTAACCTATAAGGAGAATATGTTTGTTCATTAGTAGCTTGAAAACCAAATTGAATTACATTAGACACATCCCAAGCATTATATGATTTTTGCAATGGAGTACCTGCAGCAACTATAACTGGTTTAGTAGAAATATCTTGATTAAAAGAAGCTGTAGCATAAATGTGTCCTGAAAAAGCACCTCTCATGTCTGTAACGTTTGAAGTATTCCAATTAGTAACATCTCCATTGTATCCTGGGAATAAGATTCCATTCCCTGTGATACTGACTCCAAAAATTCCATATAAATTAGTAACATTTGAAGTATCCCATGCAATATAAGGGTTATTTTCTGATGGGGTAGGTCTAGTTGTAGGGTTTTGGTAAGAAGAACTTAAATTATATGTCATACCGGATCCTCTAAACATAGAACTTAAATTAGTTACATTAGTAGTTTCCCATTTAGATAAATCTTGGTTAAAAGTTTGGTGATTTTGAAACATACCCCCCATATGGGTAGAAGAAGAAACATTCCAATCTCCTATTGGTTGATTAAATGAAGCAGTACCCTTAATGCTATAACTTGCATTATAAAACATATGGTGCATTTTTCTTACAGCTTTCATATTCCAAGCTTCATAAGTTTTACTACCTACTGTTACTAATCCTCCCGTAATAGGGGCATTAAAATTAGGACAGGCAGCAAACATCCCATTTACATCAACAGCACTACTAGTATGTATTTGCCAATTTGAAATGTTTTGGCCAAAACTTGAATTCCAAAAACAACCATTGTAATATCTATTAGTAAACGAAGGATTTCCAAAATTTTTAACACTTGACACATCCCAAGCATTATATGTTCCCTTTCCTAGAACTGTTACTTCTTTAGTACTAATATCCTGATTAAATGAACTAGTTCTTGTATAAGTTGTTCCTATATTAGCAAAAGTACCTATCATACTAGTTACTTTAGATGTATCCCAATTAGTTATATTACCAACATACCCTCCATGAGCTGATGAAGATGCTATATTTTGGCCTGAAAAAGTGAAATCTAGATTGGTTACTTCACCAGTATCCCATGCTACATAAGTTCTTCCATTTTTTGTAATTTGCCTTGTTTCTAAACTTCCAGAAAAAGGACAACCATTCATAAAATTTTTTAGAGAGGTGTTTTTTGAAGTTTCCCAATCTCCTATGTTAATATTAGAACTTAACATATGATTTTGATTAAAAAAACCATCTATTCTAGTAGCTTGGGACATTTGCCAGTTACCTATAGAACCATTTGAATTTTTTAATTGATGGTCTTCTGCAAAAAAGAAAGATAAATTACCATTATTATTATGGGAAGTAAAATTAGGGCAATCAGAGGCAATAATATCTAAATTATCACATTTCATAAAAGCATATTGGTTAGTAGGATACCATGGATGATTTCCCCAATTATCTATACTAATAAGTTTATCTCTATCATTTTCTGTTTTTAAATCATATCTGGTTGCAAATTGTTCAGTAGTATTAGGTTTAATTTTAAGTTTATAAAGTCCATCTGATGGAAAAGATATTGGGTTAGAAGTGCCTACTCCTACTATATTACCTGAACCGCTATTAGTAGGATTGGATATTTCGTAAAACTCATAATCCCAATCACTTACTCTAGTGTCAGCCCAAGTAAATGTAGAGGCCGAGACTTGTACAGTTAGTACTAACTTGTCCTCCATTTCAGACTGTGCTATGGAGTTAAAACCAAACATAATTTTATAATATTAAATCTCCAACTAAATGGAAGGTTTGACCTGATATATACTTAAGGGTTCCTGCCGATCCTTGTTTTGCTAATTTTTTCATTGAATCTTTTGATATTATATCAACGCCTGTACCAGGAGAAAAAGTAAAGTTACCTGCTGAAGAAGTTTGAAATACATCCCATTCAACCCCGGGGGTTAATCCACTTCCTGTTGTAACTGTTATAGTTAAATTTCCTCCTACAATATTATGATGACCATCATATGTGTCATCAGAATTAAAATTTGAAGTATGTGTTGCTATAGGTCTATATCCTACTATAGAACCACCTAAATTAGTACTTATAACTGTTGTTGCTGTAATGCTGCTTGCGGTTATATTAGCTGCATATATATTACCACTTGCACTTATTTCACCTGATGCTGTGAGATTTCCAATCATACTTAATGAACCTGTTATTTCAATTGGGGTAGGAGAAGGCCCATTTGGAATTCTAATAATATTTGAATTGTTTTCATTAGTTGCATCTCCAAGATATAAAGCTATTTCAGCACCACTAATAGATTGTGAAATATAATATGTATTATATCCATCTCCTACAACTAAACCACCAGAAGTACTATCATAATAAAATTGACTGTTTTGTGAAGTTTTAAACCCTCCAGCTCCATCACTTAATTGAACCATACCATTAGTACCTGCGGCACTACCACCACCACTAGTAGCATTCGCTAGTGATGCTGATACATTTGGAAAACCTGGGATTGATAGTATACCACTTGCACTTATAGCTCCAGATGATGTTATATTAGCATTAAATTTTGGTTTAGCAAAATCAAAATCATAAGCTGGTAGCAACATAGTTACATTACCTCCTGGGAATAAACCATGTGCTTGAGCTTTTACCTCTGTATAATGTGCATTATTAGATTCACAATAAAATCTTGCATATGATTGAGCTCCCTGATTTTTAATATCTAAACCACCACCAAATAAATTTAAATTTAGAGCTTTTAAGTTACCACTTGCGCTTATAATTGAACCCGTAATTGGTATAGTGGTAGAAGAACCAGAAGTCATTACTTGTTGTAAGGTACCTACACCACTACCACCACCACTGCCTCCATTTAAAGCATAAGATGCAGTTATAGCATATGAAGAAGTTAAATTATTTATAGTGTTAGCAGTTCCATTTATAGGACCCTTGACTGTTAAAGAACCTGAGATAGTTATATCATAAGCATCAACTCCAGTAAGAGCATCTATAGATTGTGAAATTTCAGCGGCTTTAATGGTTTGCCCTGTTTCTATTCCTAATTTTGATAATGTCTTTGCCATGTTTATAAATATTATAAGTCTAAATTAACTAACACAGTAGTATCTGTTACATTTGAACTTTGTAAAGGTTGTGATAATTTTCCTACTGCTACTAATTGGTTTAAATTGTTATAAAGTCCTATTGTAGTTATATAAGGTTCAAAATATGATGAAGTTGCAAAATCCCAAATTTTGCCTTCTAAATTACGACAACTACCTGATATTATGGAAGGATTTTGGGAATAAACAAATTCATTTGGGTTAAAAGTACATTTATATTGTGATTCATATATTGTCATTGTACTTTGAAAAGAACAAGTCACATTATTATTAATTATAATAGGATCTAACCCACCTATTTCTCCCCCATAAACTCCAGTACCATACAAAGCAGAGTCATAAACTGCTCCTACAATAGAAGAACTTATAGCAGTTAATATTACCATCCCATGTTGATATATTATATCTCCTACTTTACCTCCATTTTGAAATAAATTACCATTTCCATCATCCGTTATACTACTATACCCAGGATAAGAAAAAGTAAATGAGCCTGGATTAATATATTCTCCAAATAGATTTGAAGGAATAGAAATAACTCCTATTTGATCATTTGATGATGTTGGAAATAACCTATTAGCATCTAAGGTGTTAGATAAATAGTTATCATACATAGGTTGAATACCAGGTTGACCTGTAGATACACCCTGAGGGCTTAAAGAAGAAGTTAATACAGTAGAACCATCTTCTCCTCTTAAATAATTGGAATAATATAATTGCTTTATAGAATCATAAATTAAAGCCTGGGATTGGGTTTTAATTTGGCCTGTTGTGTCTGATCCAGAAACATAAGTAATATTTTTACCTATAAATCTATCTATACCTACGTTAGGGGCAGTAATTGCACTTGCACCTTTAAAAGAAAAACTTTTGTTTACTTTAAATGGAGTTACTATAACATCCGATGTTGTTAATGACTTGTAAACACTCATTCATCTTAAAAATCTAATTTAACTCTTACTAAACTTTCTTTTGTAAAATCTTTTAAAAGAGGTCTTGAAAGTTTTGCTACAGCCATTAATTCATTTGCGTCATTATATAATCCTATAGTAGTAGCGTATACTTGAGGGTTATTTATAAAATTACTAAAAATTACTTCTCCAGTAGATCCTGATATAAATGAAGGATTTTCTGAATAATTAAATTCTGAATTTCTAGCTCTAACAAATACATAATCCGAAGTTACTGTTTCTGAAGAGTTTAATTGAAAAGAAGCACCTAAATTTAAAGCATTAAATAGTATAACTTGGTTTGTTCCATTAGCTAAATTAGGCGATTTATTACTATCTAATGAAATTGAAGAACTTATAGCCGCAGGGTTTAATAGTATTGTTGCTATATCTGGAAAAAATAACCCATATGAGCCTGAATCAGATGTATATCCTCCCCCTGATACTCCCGAACCAAATGATCCAGATACAATTTGAAATACTCTAGAAGAACCTAAAAAACTTTGTACTGATACATCCTTAGAATTATCTGTTAATTCTAATTTTCCTCCCGAACCTGATAAAGTTAAGTTAAATGTGCCTGGGAATAAGCTTTGTTTATATCTGGCTCTTTCAGGTGATATTACCCAAAAATCATCCATTTCTACTGCTGTACTACTAGTAGTAGTAGAACATACAGAAGTTTGACCTGTTGTACCTATTCCTGTAATGAATATGGCATTTTCATCTTCTAGTATCATTGATCTATATTGACCATAAATTGTTGAAGAAGGTGTTCTACCAGGGTAAGTACTATTAAAATAAGAACTTCCACTTCCATATTTATTTGCATAAGCTATATCAAATTGAATTTCTGCCTCATCTAAAGTTCCTGCTACTTGGTATACACTTAAGTAATAATCTCCAGAAGTACTTGTTTGTTGAACCGAAGATGTAAAAAAACTAGATAAAGTTGGTATTCCCGTAGACCAAGCTACTCCTTGAACAGCATCGGCACTTACTAAAAAATCTTCGGCGTCTAATCTTTTAAATCCCATTTTTAATTTGTTTTAGTTATTGTAACAGGTATTGTTAATCTAGCTCCACTGTCTAACCCCACAAATGTAATTGTAGTACTTATTTGAGTATTTGATCCAAATAAGGTATTTATTGTAGTTCCTCTTAAATTAATTTGAGTTCCAATTACTGTTGATGATACATTTGTTCCTAATGTAGTGGTTGAAGTAGCATTTTGGGTAGTTGCTGCTGTACTTTGAACCCCTACTCCAGTAAAAGTAGCCATTGTTCTAACATCTGCTATTGTAGCTGTATAACCTGAAGTTTCATTTAATGAAGTATTTCCTAAATAATTTAAAGTTTGAGGAGTAATAGCTAATGAAGCACCTTGTTTTAAAGTAATAGCAGAATACCCTAGATCTAATACAGGTAATTTAGCGGTACCTCTTGGTAGAGTTGATAATTTATATTTCATTATTTGAGATTCATCTGGAAATGCTTCTAGTAAAGGCATGTTTTCTATTGCTTGTCCATAAAATGCCGATCCTGAGACATGATTTGGATTATAAAGAGTGTAATCTATTTCATCATCCGCGAGTGCAAATTGTGTAATTCTAAAAGAACCATCATTTTTTGCTAGTAACTCTCTGCCTTTTTTTGTTAAGATAGCATCAACTGTTACTACTTGATTATTTAAATATCCCATTTGTGTTTAATTATATGTTATAAATATGTGTATTGTTTGTTTTTAATCCAAGTTATTTTTTAAATTAAGTTATTTTTAGATAAAAGTTCTTTAGCTTTTGATGGAAGCTCTGGAGTTTCTGAAAATTCTATAGAAGCAGGGAATACAAGCCCTCCTGCATTTCTTACATAAGATAAACCTGCAGGTAAACCTTCAAATCCACCACTACTATCAGAAAATACATCTAAAAATATTTCTCCACTACTCCCTGTAGTAACACCACCAATTCCTGTGTAATTTCCTACATATGACCCTGTGGATGAAAAGGATACAGATTTGAATGTTAATGGTCCCGTTGGGTCTCCAAATCTAGAACTAGGAAAAGGGATTGGGTTGAATACTTGTTTTAATTGCTCCATAATTAAATTATCTGAAGTAATTTCTAATAATCTTTCATCCGGGGTAATTAAATAAGAAGGTTCGAAATTTTGTACATATTGCGCTAACCCACCAGTAGTTCTAACTGTTTTAAAATAAACTACAAAATTAGAAGAAATTGTTGCTGCTGGAGTTTGGCCAAGAGTACCTATATTAATAGGATCTCCAAAAGCTGTTGTTGTTTGACCTCCAAATCCTAAAGGTTGATATACATTAAAATCAATTGTTTGGTTTTTACTACCATATGAAGGATTTAAAATTGATGTAATAGTAAAATTAGATTCAGGATAAGTACCTCTAACAGCATTATAATTTTTAAGTGCTTGATAATTAGATGGTAGAATTTGGGAATCAGTATAATCAATATCCTGTATATATGGGTTAGGTCTAGATTCTATAACATTTCCCTGTAACACGTCACAATTAGAATCTCTAAACTTATAATCTAAAAATGGTTCTAAAACAGCTTGTAAGGGATTTTCAACACCTATAGAGGAACTTATATTAAGAAATACATCTGGTTGAAGGGTTAAAGAAGTATTATTAGTAGCAAAAGTAGTTATACCTAAACAAGTTCCAGGATCAAATGAACTTGAAGGGATATTCCAAATAACATTAAAAGATTCAGTAGTACCTGCTGATATAGTTTCTACTAATTGGTTAATACCTGTAGAAGAGTTTGTTGAAGGAGATATAGCAATTCCATTTGAATTTCTTAAAGTTCCTATTATATTAGCATCTGAGGTTGCACCTGCTGCTGCACTACCAGAAAATTGGATTTGAATATCTTTTTGGGGATAAGTATCAAAATAAATTGTAGCCTTATTTATAGATGGAGTGACAAAATGGGGTTTATTTATTAAAAAAGGATAACTACCTGTAGGGGAAATTTTTTCAACAGGAATATTAACATTAATAATAGAAGATTTACCTACAAATATTGATGAAGTTGAAAAACTACCACTAAAATTATAATCTAAAGTAGAAGCATCTGGGTGGTAAATAGAAGAAGTAGATTGATATTCTACAGTATAAGCAAAATAATCTTGTTGTTGAGATGTACCTAATATTTTATATCTAGCTTTACTACCATTACTCCATGGGATTGTAATAGTTGTTAAAGAAGATAAAGCATTGGTATTATCATTACCATTTTTATCTATTTTAGCTATTTTTATATATCTTGTGTATAATCCTGGCATTTTATCCTAATTTATCCTATAATGTTTGCTTCATACAACCAATAATCTGTTCCTCCATTTGTATTAATAGCATTTACTCCACTTCCAAAACCATCTCTTACAGTAAATAGTAAATAGTAAGTACCATTTGTCCAATCAGCATTTGTGTTGTAGTTTAAAAAACCCAATAATTTTTTCCATACCACTGAAACTTGAGGAGCACCTGATGTATTAAAATTAAATTTAAAATAATCATAAGCTCTATAAAGTATACCATAGTTATTATATATTGTAGAAGTTGAAATATCAGAATAACTACTATTACATATAAAGGCTGGGGAGATTTGTGATGTTCCTGTACCTGTAAATCCTACTGCTTGTAACCCATAACGTTGATCATCACTTATACTAGCTCCGGATTGGTAAGTTCCATTTTTAAGGAAAGGATTACCACTGTAAAGAATATCTGTTGTATCTGTTACTATAGTACTTTTATTAAGCGACCAACCAGAACCAAAATTAGAGGTAAATATCCAAACCCTATCATTAGATGATAAAGGACCTGATGTTATTAAATTATTGGTTAGTGTACTCCCAGCTAATGTAATAGAGGAATTATTTAATCCCGATGGGGCATTATTTCCTAAACTATATTCAGTACCTTTATTATTCCAACTTGCGGATGGGAATAATTCAAATGTATTACCATCTAAAGTATTTGTTGTGGTACTAGTAGTATTACTTGAAGAAACACTTATTGTATATTTTAAAGTTTCTGTTGCTGCTGAAGAAGTAAATACAAAGGGTGATGCAGTTTCTAGTCTTAAAGCTTGAGCATAACCTACTACTGAGGTATTTTGTACTGTTCCTGTAAATTTACTAGTTATATCATTATTTCCATTATTAGGTTGTGTTATTTCAATGCTGTTTAAAGTAATACCTTGAATAACTTCTCCTAATTGATTTTTAAAGATCATATTGTAACCATCTACGGGGTTTATGGATCCAGAAAAACTAATTAGAGTTCCTGGAGGATTTTTTTCGTTTAAAGTCCAATTAGGTTGGGTTTGAGAACTAATAGAGAAAATATCTGAAGAATAAGTTCCTCCTATTGTATTATATTTAATTAATTCTATTGTAGTAGGAGTGTTAAATACAGTAGCTGGTGGGGTTGGTGGTGATGGTGGTGGTGGTACAAATGATGAAGTAGCTATTGGTTCACTAAATAATGAAATATAACCTTGTTTTGGATTATTTTCAAAATCTAAAAATTTATTTAATGAATATAAAGTAGAATTATAAATTCTAACCCCAAATAAATCAACACCACCAGCTTCTCCAAAACACCCAACATTTAAATTTCCATTCGTAACAGTAATATTAGATCCCGAAAATTCACCATCGTAAAATTCATCTTGTGAATCATGTATTTTAGTTACACTACCAGATAATGAAGGTGTTGTAACTGAATAACTTTGGGTTATTCCAAATCTATTTTTAGGACCTGTTCCTAAAGTACCAGCAGGTGAAGTTTCTAGACCATTAAAAACATTAAATACTCCTCCTGCACCTCCAGAAATAAAAGCAGTATCAATAGACCCAGTATATTGAGTATTTTCAAAAGATACCGAAGGTTGAGGGTATTTATTTCTTTCTAGTAAATGTTGTTTTATTACTAAACCAGATGCTAAACTTGTTCTTACAGGTGTAAAATCCTTTATCATTTTAAATAATGAATTATCAAAGAATTTTATTAACCTTACAAAATCTGTTAAATCATATTGTTTAATATACTTTTTAAAATACTCTTCACTTAAACTATTTAAATCAGGATAATTATTACCTGCAAATCGTTGGGAAGGATCACCTATATAATCACCAATATTAAAATGACCCATTTGTCCTATAATATCATCATTAATTTGGTTTTGAGGTGAAAATGCTACCTCTAAATAGTTTATATTATCCGTATATGATGCACTTGCTTCTGTAGTTTGAGATAAACTGCGCATTGGGGATAATACATTACCTGATGGAATAGTATCATTTTCAGATCTTATTTTATCAGTTGTTCTATTTTTAATACCAACTGCTGGTTGATCTAAAAAGAAATATTCTGTATTTGGTTTATAAAGAGGGGAAGTGTTAAAATTAAAAATATTATTACTTCCACTAAATGATGCCGTTGAAGTCCATGATCCTGTTACTTTAGGATGAATAGATGATGATGTAGTTATATCTAATTCACTTCCTAATGCCGCTCTAAATGTTAATTGATTAGGTGCACTATTAATACCATTACCTTCATATGATAAAGGATTCATTGTATAATCTTTAAAAGAAGTAGTGCCTAAAGCTACATTATAATATCTAATTTCTTGTATACTACCTGAAAAATTATTATAAGTTGAACCTGTAGTAAAACCTTTAGCAAATGAAGAAGTAATTCCACTAAACCAACTTCCACTTGCACTGGTGTTATTTATTGAAGAAGTAGCAAAAAATCCTAAAGAAGTGCCATCATTTCCATTATATATCTTATTGGAAGCATATAAATTTATATTACCTAAATTATCACGGGATGAAGTGCTTGCAGCTTCTTCAACTATATACTTACTATCTTCACCTATTATAAAATCATATATATAAGGTTCTGTTATAATATAATTAATATCATTAGAAAACCCATTATTTCTAACCATGACAGACCACCAATCTCCATCAAAAAACGGTAAATATACACTACACGATGTTTCATTAGCCGTACCTGGGTTTGATATATATTTTAAAGTACCATATTTATTATAGGGATCTGGAATTGATCCTAAATAGGAACCACTTTCTAAGTATGAGCCCGAGTATTCTAATACTATAGCTTTATTTATAATAGAACCACTGTTAGTTAACCATAAAGCTTGAGAATTAGTTGGAGTTAAAGTTTGAGAAATAGGTCCTCCATAATTAAAAACACCACCACCAGCGTCAGGTACTACTGCTTCATTTAATACTTCAAAACTACCACTAACTATAGAAGCTGAATATGGTAAAGTTTGATTAGGTATGGATCTTCTATT
>CEUT01010894.1_pt1 | contig 12226 bp, 13 predicted proteins | sample 531401 | NCBI WGS metagenome assembly CEUT01 (sample SAMEA2622821, study PRJEB7988) | marine metagenome | biome: marine biome (ENVO:00000447); feature: surface water layer (ENVO:00002042); material: "saline water (ENVO:00002010), including plankton (ENVO:xxxxxxxx)" | depth 5 m | reverse complement strand
CCGCCGCAGTGGCGCCGCCGTATGGAGTGACTGCCGCCAGCCTCATGAACTCGGCATTGAAGCGGTTTGCAGCGCTCAGCAAAGCGCGTTGGCTCTGGCCCAGGTCTTCCAGGGCGGCAACTGCGGCGGCCTTGCTGTCCTCGCTTTGGGCGGCTTCAGAAAGGCGGGCATCTGCCTTGATCGCGTCCAGCTTCTTGAGCAGCAGCGACAGCGTGCCGCGCGAGCTATTCGCCGCATTCCACAGCGGGGCAAAGTTGCCGTCACGCGGGAAACGCCAGCTAGCCAGCAAGATTCGGTGATTGCCCTGCAGAACCTCCAGGGCGTTGGGGTCGAAGTTGGTCGATTCAGTCACTGGCGAGCCTCCAGGGCCGGGAGAATGGGTCTGTTTTCCGAGAGAGCAACAAGCAAAGCGGCGGCTTGGATGTCGCCCTGATCGGCAGCGGTGCGCAGCCGTACCCAGGCGTTAGCCACTTCCGACTTGGTCGGGCGGATCTGATGGCCTCTGGTTTTGGTTTGCATGCTCATAACCTCAAGTTGCGTGCCTCGCCCCATTCACCAGGTGCTACCACCCACAAACGGAGCCTCACAAACCCTAATTAGGCCTTTTCTGGCTTTATGTACAGTAGTTTTTGTGTGTGCCTCAGGTGATACACAAAACGGCACGAAACGGGACGAATGAGCCCAGTAAAATCAGGGCCTAGGCCTGCGACCTCGTTGCACAAAAAGAAGACCACCCGTAGTGATACGCCGCCAATAACGCTGCGTTAACGGTTGTCTAACCGGGCGGTAACGGTGGCAACGTTAGGCATCGGCCGAGCTGTCTCAGTGAGACGATATGGTCTCAGTGGGCAGTGTGGCGGGAATGCCACGGCGTGGCGTTGGCACCACCATGGAAGGCGCCCGGCCAGGGTGCGGAAAACCAGCAATCCAGCATGCGGAAAACCCACAAACTGGACCGCGGAAAACTCGCACCCAGGGGATTGCATGGGGTCGTTCCGCAAACGGGGGGATTGGATTGCATGGGGTGTTTCGCGAATGCCGATTGCGGGCGCCTTTAGGGACTCCGAAAACCCCTTCATGGGATTGTTTCCCCAAACGCCACTTGAGCCACTTTAGGGACTCAAGAAACCCGCTTGCATGGGGTTGGTTTCGCGAATCAGGCCAGGGTGCCGAAAAGCGCGCGTACAGGTCGCAAAACCCATCCGGTTAGGCTTGGGTTTTCTTGACGAAGACATTGGCGCAGTCAGCCAGAAACAGCGCGCCAAGCGGCATAGAACGCGCTCCCCTAGCCGATTCTGTCTCATGCCTGTCTTAGGTTTCGTCAAATGCCTGTCAAAGATTCTGTCTAGAGCCTGTCCAGAATTTGGCGCGCTGTAGACTAGCCCCATTAGACCGAAGACTACTGATCCGAATGTCAGGTTTTCTCAGGTTCCAGGGAGTGGCTATGTCTCTATTCGACCGAATCCGCAGCATGATCAAGAAGCCCAAGCCAGAGACGGCAACGGTGCGCGTTGAGGATCTGCTAGGGGTATCCGCGACCTTCGGCGGCGTGCCCACGCACGAATTGGCCGACCAAGGGAAACACGATCTAGCGACCATGCTGGCCTGTTGCGATGCTCAGGAATCGAACTACTGGAAGCAGCCGGCCGGGGAACGCATGTGTGCAGCGCCGTACTACTTCGAGCGCGTCGCGATCCTGTGCCGCAAGGCGAAGGACTACCAAGGCGAGATAGCCATCTGCGAGCGCTGGAAGGCCATAGCGAAGGACTACGGGGCTCAGCCATCAGTGAGGAAGGGCTGGGGCGCACAGGTTCACAAGGGCGCACGGGAGATAGCTCTAGCCAACAGGGCCAAGAAGGCGCGCGAACTGATGGCGAGGGCCAAGACTCGGAAATAAATCCGAGGCATTCAGCACCGTTTGATATCAGGGAAGAAATACAATACGCACCCACCCTGCAGCCTCACACCAGGTAGTTTAATCGCCGTAGGTTTCGCTTCTTTCTGCGTATCTTTGATGCAGGCGTAGTAGTGCAGCAGTGATTTCATTCTTCGTCTCTCAGTCAGTTCGTATGCGAGACGCGCATTGCGTAGCAGTGCGCAGCTGTACGTAGGCCCTTTGATAAGCCTTGATATGAACACATAGGTTCTTTGATACGCCTTGATAACCCTTTAAGAGCCTTGAAAAGCCTTGATATGAACACCCATGGTTTCTCGACGCGTGCAGATGTTATCTATCACACCGACTATGGCCTCGGTGCTCTCCCGCTCAATCGCCCACCATCTGGCAGTTTTGCCAGTTTTTGGGCGATATCTTAAGCGAAGCAAGCCAACCATGGCGGCTTTCTCAATGTGCCCAGGGGCTAGCCCGATGTAGTCAGCCGCCAGGGCCTCCAAGGCAAACCCCCTACCCCCGCTTTCCTCCAGCCAGTCGATAAGCGTCTGATGCGCTGCCTGCGTTTCTGCGTTCATAGGGTAAATAAGCTCGGCGTCATCATCGCCTGACTCAGCCAGATAATAGGTAATTTCAAGTAGACCGAGATTTTTAAGGGGATTCAGAACGACCCAAGGCCCGCGATTCCCCTGTTCGTCCTCCCGCTTGCCATACCCGGCAAACAATCCTCCGTTTGTTGCCGTGGTTTCCTTATGAGTGAACCCATAGAGAATGTAATGCTGGATAGGGCATATTTTTGTTCGGTCGTATACTGATCGGGCGATATCTCTGGTAAGTCCGCCATCGTTATCAAGGTCATGAAAGCCGTAAAGTAAAATGAAGATCTCCAGCCACTCTAAATTTCCTGTTTCACGCAGCTTTGTTATTGGCGGAACTTCGTTAGCGGCGCCGTCTACAATTTCATTTGGCAGCCAGAGAAAACCGCTATCGTCATCAGGTTTACGTAGGCGATAACGCGGGGTCTTACCAGACTTGAGGATCTCAACTAGATTGGCAGCAACTAGCGCATCTATCGCATCCTTGGCACGCCTCCTTGCCATGCCGGAATACTTGAAAACAGACAAGGCGCTCCAAGAGGTAGTCGCATTATCCCGGCCGGTTCCTCGAGCCAGGACAATAAATGTCACAGCGGCATTCATGCCGATCTGGCAGGCTTCCTTGAACTCTTCCGAACCAATGGCGAAGAACTTTCCTTGACTCACTACTTGTACTCCAGATCAAAAAGTGGGGTGGACATTGCTGCCACCCCTATCTGTGAACAGAATACCTCATGTATCTGAAGAGCCCTGTACAACTTTAGCGCCATCCCTAGCCCACCATTTGAAGGCTCGGAACCTCTACGGCGGCTGCAGCTGCTTCATGACGCTCAATGCCTTCCCAGGCAGCATCAAGCGCGGCCTTTGCCTGGGTGATCATGATCAGGACGGCGACACTTTCATCGCTGCTGAGCCCCTTACCATCGGCCGCAACGGTCAACAGACGGGAGAGCGTATCCAGCAGACAGGACGAGGTCTCAAGCGCAGAGTCGACCGGAACGCCGGGATTGACCGAAAACATAGGTTGTTCCTTAGTGTCGCCGGCGAATGCGCAGAAGCGGTTCTGAATGGTCGCGGCCTGCTTGGGCTGCTTTTGCTTACGATTGCTCATCACAGGTCCCTCCCTTTGGATGCGATTTTTTCCAGGGCTTCGCCCTTTTCACAAAGCACGCGCGACAACAGATCCAGGCCGTTCAGCAGGCACCCGGTGGTGAAGTCGTTCAGGTAGTCACAAGAGTCGCCAGAGGCCTTGCGGACAAGGTCCTCTTGCAGCAGGCGGGCGATGGCGCAAACAGCCTGCCCAGCCTGGTCAACGTCATTACCGAGCGACTCAAGGTCGCCTTTGAGAGTGGCGTTTAAGGACGGCTCGGCCTGGGCACGCTGGATTGCTTCAGCAATTGCGGCCTGATTGGTAACAGCGTTCATTTCACACCTCCGGCGCGACGGCCTTTGCCTCTGAGAACAGACAGGAGCTTGCGAGCGCGATCGCACTCTTTGTCAGCGAGTCGATAGCGAACCACGGGCGCAGATACGCCAAAGCGCGTGGGCACCTTCTCGCGTTGCCGGATGAATTTGAGGTCGTAGTGGCCAGACAGGACGGCCACGGTGCTGTTTAGGCAGTGATCACCAAGGCGCTCGGCCTCGAAACGGTTGAGGCTGCGGCCACTGGCGAAGAACTCCAGAATGCTCACTAGCTTCGTTTCGCCGCGCTCGGCGTTGTCGACAGGCCGGCCTTTGTCTGCCAGACTTTCGCTTGTCATTCCCATGACAACTTCGCCCTGGCGGTGTTCCAGCACCGCTTCGGGCTCTCTCTCTGCAGTTCTCATTTGCTGCTCTCCTTCGCCAGGCGATTCAGCCAGGCTTCCAGTTCCCTGATCAGAATCAGACGGCGCTTGCCGGACTTGAAAGACGCCAGCTCGCCCGCAGCGATTGCCTCGTAAATGGCGGATCGTGCGTGCCCGGAAATCCGGCCGGCCTCTTCAGGGCCTACGGCGAGCGGTTGGATGGGTACGGCTTGGTTCATTACCTGTCTCCTGCTGTGTGTATTTGTCCGAGAACATCCCAGCGGACAATTCCAATATAGACACAGAGAACCTAAATGACAACATTTGTTGTCGTTTAGGTGCATCGATGAATTTGCGCGTGCAGAATGGCCGACCTACCAGGGAGCAGTTATGGCAAAGAAGACAGGCACAACGAAGAAAACAGAGACCTTCACGACTAGGATGGAGCCTAGGGAGAAGTACCTGCTTGAGCTTTTGGCCAGAATCAGCGGCAGATCGATTGCCAAGACCCTTGAAGCAGCTGTCCAGCAAGCCGCAAAAGAAACGTCCATGAACATCAGAGGGCGCTCTGAAATCACCGCCGCCGAGATGTTCGGGGTCTTATGGTTTCCCCAGGAATGGAAAAGGATCCTGTGGCTTGCCGGCCTTGCCCCTCACCTTTTGACGTATGACGAGAGCTGCAAGCTCGAGATACTCAGTCAGTCGCCAGCAATCTGCAGCAGCGTCTCGCGCGACAACAGCGGGGCAGTAACTCAAATAACTATCAGGCCCAGACTTGCAGAATTGGCCTGGCCTCTGATCGTTGAGCTAAGTGAAAAAATGGCTGAGGGCCTCCCGGCTCCGGCTCCGACTTTGAAGGATATCGAGCAAGCTTGCGGTGAGCCTTTGTCGGCCGATCTAGATCACGCAATGACATTGGACTTTACGAACTTCCAGCGAGGCGCGCTGGGTCGTCACGCTGAAGAGTCAGAGCATCGCTCAGACAAGTAGATCAACTGCAGCCGCCTTGCTGTCGGGCGCCAGGTGGGCATAGCGCAGCGTCATAGCGATGTCCGCATGGCCAAGCAGCTCGCGCACGGTGTTTAGCGGCACCCCAGCCATCACCAGCTTTGACGCGAAGGTGTGGCGCAGATCGTGCCAGCGGAAAGCCTCGATACCGGCCAGCTCCAGCAGCCCGCCCCAAGCCTTTTTGACGTTATCCAGCCGTTCGCCGTCCTTTCCGGGGAAGACATAGCCGGCTGTAGCCCGCTTGGGCTTCCAGGCCTTGAGCACGGCCAGGGCTTCGCGGTTAAGCGGAATGTGCCGCGTCTGGCCAGACTTGGAGCCGTCGCCCACCACGGTCAAAACCTTGTTCTGCAGGTCGATATCGGCCCAGGTCAGATTGAAGACTTCGCCCCGGCGCATGCCGGTATTGAGCGATAGCAGCACCAGCGGCTTGAGGTGATCAACGAAAGGCACGGCGCGAAGGTCTGCCAGGGGCTTTTGGTGCCGCTCCTCGCGCCACCTGTTGGCGCTGTCACGCTCGGCCCGGATCTGCTCTTGCCGGTCATCCAGGGCGGTGCGAAGGCGGTTTTCTTCATCAGCCGACAGGAAGCGCACCCGGCCACGCTGGTCGACCTTCAGCCGGCGCACCTTGGCTAGCGGGTGCTCATCCAGAAAACCCCACTCGACGGCGCGCGACAGTAGGCCCTTCAGCCTCACAAGGTTACGGTTTGCAGTGGCAGGAGACAGGCCGACCGCAATCCAGCCCGTGCGCAACCTTTCGAAGCGCCTGGCATCGAGGTCGCAGAGTCGGTCGGCCATCATGCCGTCAAAGCTCTTGCGGATCGCTCTAACGCTGTTTGCGCCGTCTTTCTGGTGTGCCAGTGCCCACGGCTCGAAATGGTCGTCCAGGAAGCGTTCCAGGGTCGGCACGGTCGATCCCTTGCGCCCTTGGGTGATCGCAAGCGGTTCGCCGTGCGTGCGCGCCTCGTTGAGGTACTGCAAAGCCTCCTGCCGTGCTTGATCAAGGGTCAGCACGGAAACGTGCCCTAGCGCCTTTTTACGGCCTCTGGCCCAGGTCACCACGAACGACTTGGCACCGGCCGCCGTGACGCGCACGAATAGGCCGGGTACAACAGTATCGTGTATCTCGTACTCTTTGCCGGTGACCTCAAGCGACGACAGCCGCCTGTTGGTGAGCTTTTCTTTCACGGCGCCCCCGTGGGTGCAATGTGGGTGCAAAATCGTCTGTACGGTTAAATACAACGATACACCAAATGCAGGAAAAACGGGGCTTACAGCCTGCAAGCCAGGCGCCATCAGGGGCTAAAATCGCCCTCCGAAGGCAGGGGTCGTGGGTTCGAATCCCGCCGGATGCGCCAGATAATGAAAAGCCCCAGGTGAAAACCTGGGGCTTTTTCGTTTCCGCCCTGCGCGGCCAGGAGCCTCTCCGGGCGCCGCGACACAGGGGCTTGGCCGGCGCAATGAAGAATGCCGCACCCAGGGGTGCGGCATTCGTCGTTACAGCACGTGGCTCAGCTCAGGGCGTCGCGGCTGTGCACGCCGTCGACCAGACGCTGGATGCCCAGCGGATTGGCGTTCTGCAGCGCTTGCGGCAGGACGTCGTCCGGGTAGTTCTGGTAGCACACCGGACGCAGGAAGCGCTGGATCGCCAGGGTGCCGACGGACGTGCCACGGGCGTCGGAGGTCGCCGGGTACGGGCCGCCATGGACCATGGCATCACAGACTTCCACGCCGGTCGGGTAGCCGTTGAGCAGCACGCGGCCGGCTTTGACTTCCAGCAGCGGCAGCAGGTCGCGGAAGGCGTCGAGGTCGTCGCGTTCGGCAATCAGGGTCGCGGTCAGCTGGCCGTGCATGCTCTGCAGGGCGCGGGTCAGCTCGGCGCTGTCGGCGACTTCGACGACGATGGTGGTCGGGCCGAAGACTTCTTCCTGCAGCAGGTGATCACCTTCCAGCAGCATGCTGACGTCGGCCTTGAACAGTTGCGGCTGGGCCTGGTTGCCGGCCTGCTCGTTGCCTGCCAGGCGGCTGACCCGGGCATGCCCGTTGAGCTGCGCCACACCGTTGGCATAGCTGCGCAGGGTGCCGGCGTTGAGCATGGTCTGCGCCGGTTGTGCGCCGATGGCATCGGCCAGCCCGGCGACGAACTCGCTGAACTCGGCACTGCGAATGCCGATGACCAGGCCCGGGTTGGTGCAGAACTGACCGCAACCCAGGACCACGGAGCCGGCCAGTTCCTTGGCCACGGTGGCGCCACGCGCCTTCAGTGCACCCGGCAGGACGATCACCGGGTTGACGCTGGACATCTCGGCGAACACCGGGATCGGCTGCGGACGGGCAGCAGCCATGTCGCACAGGGCACGACCGCCTTTCAGCGAACCGGTGAAGCCTACGGCCTGGATGGCCGGGTGCTTGACCAGGATCTCGCCGACGCCGCCGCCGAAGATCATGTTGAACACGCCCTTGGGCATGCCGGTTTTCTCGGCGGCGCGGATCAGCGCATCAGCCACGCACTCGGCGGTCGCCATGTGGCCGCTGTGCGCCTTGAACACCACCGGACAGCCGGCCGCCAGGGCGGACGCGGTATCGCCACCAGCGGTGGAGAAGGCCAGCGGGAAGTTGCTGGCACCGAAGACCGCGACCGGGCCGACGCCGATCTGGTACTGGCGCAGGTCCGGACGCGGCAGCGGCTGGCGCTCCGGCTGGGCGCGGTCGATGCGTGCACCGTAGAAGTCGCCGCGACGCAGGACCTTGGCGAACAGGCGCATCTGGCCGCTTGTACGGCCACGCTCGCCCTGGATGCGGGCAGCCGGCAGCGCCGTCTCGCGGGTGACCAGCGCGACGAAGTCGTCGCCGAGGGCGTCGATCTCGTCGGCGATGGCCTCGAGGAACTCGGCGCGGCGCACGGCCGACAGGTTGCGATAGAGCGGATAGGCGGCGGCAGCGGCCTGGGCAGCGGCGTCGACTTCTTCCGCCGAGGCCTGGATGAAGGTGTAGGGCAGCGCTTCACCGCTGCTGGCGTCGAGGCTCTTGTGCTCCACGGTGCCCGCAGCACGGCGCTCACCGCCGATGTAATTGTGGCCAGTCAGACTCAGCATGGCGTTCTCCTGTCAGATGATGGCGAACGGGGCGCCATCGGGACACTGTATGAGCCCGGCGGCAATGCCGGGATTCGCAACCGTCTGCACAGTTGTAGGACGTATGATAAGTGATGACTTAGGTATTTGTCCTCCCCCGGCAGTCTCGCGGCTTTCCTGCAGGCGATCGGGCACGACAGCCTGCCCAGCGGCGGCGGTGAGGTCCGAAATATGGAGGGACGTCGCTGCAGCGCGACAGCGAGGGGCGCGCCGGCCCTCTGGCGGGCCGGCAGGTCTTGCAGCTGGTGCGCAGTCAGCGACTGAGCATGAAGGTCTCGAACTCCAGGTCTTCCAGCGCGTCATTGAGCCGGTACAGGCCCAGCAGCACGCACAGCAGCAGCGACAGGGTGAAGCCGTAGCCGAAGAAGGTCGGGCCGAGCATTTGGCTGAACAGGGTCAACGCACCGTTGGCCAGTACGAACAGCACGCACAGTTCGAGCACGATGGCGCGCTTGTCCAGATAGAAGAACACGTTGAGCAGGGCCATGAACACGACCTGGATGCTCACGCCGATCACGTCGATGTAGAACAGCGGCAGGTAGTAGTGGGAGATGCCCAGCCACGACAGCAGCTGCGGCGCCAGCAGGAACAGCAGCACCAGCGTCAGGCCCTGCACCTTGCAGATTTCCATCAGGCCCTGACGGATCGCCAGGATCATCTGCTCCTTCAGCCAGCCGATGTGCTGCAGGGTTTCCCCCCCCCGGATCGCGTCGTAGACACGCTCGTACCATTCGGCGAAGTCCGTCTCGATGCGCACCAGGAACACGGCCATGCCGGGGATGATCGACAGGTAGGCGAGGAAGATCGGCAGGTCGTAGAGAATCGAGGCGCGCAACGGGCCGATCACCGCTTCCGAGGTCGTCGGGTTGAACCAGAAGATGAACTTGTCGATCCAGATGCCCAGGTTGTAGCAGAGCCCGGTCAGCAGCAGGCTGATGAACACCTGGCGGCGCTTGAGAAAGTCGAAGGCGACCAGGCGCTCGGCCGGATACTCGCGGAGGATGTCGAAGAGGAAGATGAACAGCAGGCTGGAGTGGCCGATCAGCAGGCCCAGCAGCAGGCCGTCGATGTTCAGGAAGCGCAGCAGGTAGGCCGATGCCACCATCAGCGAATAGCCGAGGAACATCACCCCGAGGATACGGTTGTACGCCTTCATCCCCGACAGGAAGATGATCACCAGCCACAGGTTGCAGAGCACGACGAAGTTGGCCATCACCAGCAGGCGGTAGGAGAACGACTGCTCGAACAGCAGGCTCAGCACGACGATCGCCAGCAGCCCGGAGAACACCGTGACCAGCAGCAGGATGCCCACCAGGTTGGGCAGGATCATGTCCAGGCGGCGCTCGAACAGGCGATCGGAGACGAAGCGGGTGAAGAACAACTGCAGGCCGCCGGTCAGGATCAGCGACGTGGCCATCAGGTAGGTCACCGTGACCAGGAACTGGCCGATCAGCGTTTCCGGCAGCACCGCCCCCAGGCTCAGCACACCGATGAGCATCACGCTGATGATCGACAGCACCCAGGGGCCGGAGCTGATCAGGCCGGCATACAGGTAGGCGCGCATCGTCGAGGTGTAGGAGTCCTTGGAGAGGATCTTCCTCAGTTCAAAACCTATGCCGGCCATCTACGCGCTCTCCGTGCCTTCGCGGTACAGCTCGCGGTAACGGGCGAGCATCAGTTCTTCTGTGTAGTAGCGCCGCACACGTTCGAGGCCAACCGCCTGGGCGGCATGCCAGCGCTGCGGATCGCGTAGCAGGGAGAGGATCGCCCGCGAGGTGGCCTGGGGGTCGGCGATCGCCACCACCTCACCAGCCGTGCCGAGCTGGCGATCCTCCTCGCTGAAGCCCTCGACCAGCTCGCGGCAGGAGCCGACGTCGCTGGTCACCACTGGCGTACCGGCCGCCCAGGCCTCCAGCACCACCAGCGGCTGCGCCTCGCTGATCGAGGTCAGGACCATCACGCCCAGCTGCGGGACGACCTCGCGCACCTGACGGAAACCGAGAAAGCGCACCTTGTCCTGCAGACCGAGACTCGCCACCAGACTATGGCATTCGGCGGCGTAGTCGGGGTCTTCCTCTTCCGGGCCGACGATCCAGCCCTCGGCCTCCGGAATGACACTGACCACGCCACGGATGGCGCGGATGAAGGTCTTGACGTCCTTGATCGGCACCACGCGCCCGACCAGCCCCGCCACCGCCGGTACGCCCTCGGGACGGCTGGCCAGCGCCTGGTCCCAGCTGTCGAGGTCGATGCCGTTGGGAATGACCCGGGTACGCTCGGCCGGCGCCCCATCGCTGACCTGGCGCAGGCGATTGCCTTCGTACAGGGCGATGATCGAATGCGCCGAGCGATAGGTGATCAGGCCGATGCGCTCGAAGAAGCGGATCCACAAGCGGCGGATGTAGCTGACTTCCGCATCCAGACCGGTGCTCAGGCGCTCGTCCGGGCTCTCGGCGATCCAGCCCGCCTGGGCCAGGTCGATCTTGCGCTCCTTGGTGTAGATGCCGTGCTCGCTGAGCAGGTAGTGGCAACCCCAGCGGCGCTGCAGCACGCTTCCGAGCAGGCCGGCGTAGCCGGTCGAGATGGAGTGCAGCATGCGCGCCCGCGGCAGGCTCCGGGACACCTCGGCAAGCATGAACAGCGGCGCCTGCATCGAGCGCAGCGTCCAGAAGTAGTTGACGAACGAGGGGTCGGCGCAGTGCTGGGTGTAGCCATCGACCATGGCGTCCCAGCTGGCGCGGCTCTGCATGAACGCCTCGCGGCCGATGCGCCCCACCGCCAGGGTGTCGACGAAGGCATCGCCCTGCTCGCTGCCCGGTTCTTCCGGGTAATGCAGGAAGCGGTGCACGTCCATCATCAGCTCGGCGAGCTCCGGCGTCGCCCGCGAGCTGGTCGCGGGCATGGCGCTCCAGGCGTCCTCGAGGAAGTGTTCCTGGATGTGCACGACATTGTCCGGAATCGCATAGTGCCGCTTGCCGTAGGCCTCCTTCTGGCCGCCGATGAACAGCACCGAGAAGGTCAGCTCGGGCAGACCCAGGATCAGCTGGTTGATCCAGCTGGAAACACCGCCGCGCACGTACGGCCAGGTACCCTCGAGCAGCAGGCAGATATCGACGTTCTGCACGTCGGAAACGGTGGTTTTCTCACTCATAGCCAGTATTTTGCCAATGCCGCGAAGGGGGGGCGTTGCAACATGTCAGCCGGCATGCTGGCCAGCATCTGCGGGATTTCGTCGTAGCGTTGCCGGCGGAAGGCGATCTCGGCCTGGTAGGGCGCCAGCTGCGCCGCGCCCGTGCCGGTCTGCGCCGCCTGCTCGAACTGGGACGAGGCTTCGTCCAGGTTGCCCAGTTCCATGGCGATACGCCCGGCCAGCAGATGCATCTCGCCACTCGGCTCGCCCTGCAGCGCCGTGCCGACATGGCTCCAGGCCTGCTGCAGCACGTGCTCAAGCACGCTGCCCTGGGCCAGGCCGACGTAGGCCAGCTCCCAGTACCAGCGCGCCAGCTGGCCATGCAGGGCGAACTTGCGCTCGGCCTTGGTCTTTTCCATGCTCGCCAGCGCCTGTTCGATGCGCTGGTTGATGCGGCTCTCGCGCTGGTCGAGCATCGAGTAGGCCAGCAAGCGCACGTCATCGGAGGGGTCGCGCAGGGCCAGCTTGAGAATCGGGATGGCTTCCTTGCTGCGCATGCGCCGCGTGGCGAAGATCGCCGTCAGGCGCTGGTCCGGGTCCGGCGCGTGGCGCAGCACGTCCTGCAGGCCGCCATCGCTGAACATCAGCTCGCGCGTGCGCTCCCGTGGGCGGAACGGCAGCTCGGG
>CEUT01004768.1_pt1 | contig 12258 bp, 18 predicted proteins | sample 531401 | NCBI WGS metagenome assembly CEUT01 (sample SAMEA2622821, study PRJEB7988) | marine metagenome | biome: marine biome (ENVO:00000447); feature: surface water layer (ENVO:00002042); material: "saline water (ENVO:00002010), including plankton (ENVO:xxxxxxxx)" | depth 5 m | reverse complement strand
TTAGGCAATTCATTCATAACTCTAATACCAGGAATACGTTCAAGAATCTGCTGAATTTGCCACTTGTTTCGACGACGTTTTTCATGAATCTCCTCAAATTTTAGCAGTTGAACTGAACCTACAGCTCCTTGAAGATCCAAAGGTTTAAGGTTGTAACCCATATTAGAGAAGACATACTTATGATCCACAATGTCGTCATAGTTCTCTAACCACCTGTCGAATCGTCTTCCACATACACCGTTTGAGAGAAGATTCTGCTGTCCTACACAATAGCAACCTCGTCCCCACCATGCAAAACTTCGTGCTAGATCGATAACTTCTTTAATATTAGATGAAACCATACCACCTTCGATAGTACAGAGATGGTGAGCAGGATAGAACGAACACGATGCTGCAACAGCACGCTTGGTAAGGTACTCTCCATCATACTTACTACCCAAACTATCGCAATTATCAGCAATAAATTCAAGTTGATGCCTATCAAGGATGTCATAAAGATCATCCATCACATAAGCGTTACCCAAGACAGGAGAAGAGAAGACTGCTCTAGTCTTATCAGTAATCTTATCTTCAATAGTAGAGATATCCCAGTTGAGATCACCCCAACTAATATCAACGAATACAGGCTTCAACCCTGCCTGAACGATCGGTGCAACTGTCGTGGCGAAACCACATGCACATACGATAATTTCATCACCATCTTGCCAGTTGAAGTATTTTTTTAACGCAGCAATCATCACAAGGTTGGCAGAACTACCAGAGTTCACCATTACAGAGTGTTTAAACCCAAATTTAGATGAGAACTCGTGCTCAAACTTGTTTACTTTTTCACCAGAGGACAACCATTTACCCTTCATAATTGAGTAAATGAGTTCCCTTGCCTCATTGTCATCCCAATGAGGGCCAGAATAATAAACTGGTTTACCTTCTTCCCAATCCTTATTTGCCATAAAGGGAAAGATGTCATCATCCATCTCCTTTGCGGATTCAATAAAGGTATCAATCAGTTGGTACATAATTCTCTGATAATTTCAGTAATACTAATCTTGGGACTAAAACCTAATGCTCTCACCTTACCACAATCAAGAAGCATATCCTGACTGTATCCAGGTTTTAATAGGATATTAGATTCAGATTTGAGAAAGTGCTTTGCCGTACTCATTATACCACCCATGGAAGTCATCTGTCCACTTCCAATATTATAGATGGTATTAAGTTCTCCTCTATTTACAACAGTATTGATACCTCTACACACATCATCAACATGCATTACATCACGATAAACCAATCCATCATTGACTAAGGTAATATCATTTCCTTTTTTCAGTTCACCAATGAGGTAAGAAATTGCATTCTTCTTAGGCGATGCTTTAGGATCAAAACCGCCAACAACATTAGGCATACGAAGTATTCTATACTTCATTCCATATGTTCTACAGAAATCAATCACTAAGTCTTCTGCACATTTCTTTGTAATAGAATAGAAACCTCTTGGATTGCAGTTCGTATCTTCCTTAGCAGGGAGTTCACAATCTCCATAGACGAACCAAGAAGAAATAAAATTGAAAACGCGATCAGCACTCCTGCAATTATCCAACACTTCACAAAGAATATGGAGATTTGTCTGTACATCTAGAGTGATATCTGTATGAATGTTGCTGTTGTCAATGGTAGATATAAAGTACAAAAGTTCCTGGGTTTCAGGAACTCTCTGCTCTCTAGGAATGATTGTAGTGTCGTTAGGATACATCTCACAATATCTACCACCGATGTATCCTGCACCATAAACGCTCAGCATTCTTGCAAATCCTCCGTCCACATCATATAAAGTAGCCTTTCAATCAGATATGATTCACCAGACGTGCTTTGAAACTCCTCAGGTGGTTCATAAGAGACATAGAATTGAAGTTTTTCGTAGAATTCTTTACTAAATTTAAGAATATTTGCCCTTGGAACAACGTAATTCCCACCAGGTGCAAACCTATTAAATGGAAAATTGGGAGGATTAACAAACAGTTTTTCTAACATCTGAGGGAATGTGGCAAAATGTCTAGTGTAAACTGTTTGATTAGTCACGGCTTCCCAGGTGGGTTGAATGAAACCACCACCATTACATACAAACGCTGTAGAGTCATGAAAGCGTTCAATTGGAAGAAAATACTCAGCAGTCAGGGCACGATAAAACCTTTCGCGAGTGGTGTAATACTCTGCACCACCCCTTTCTTCAGGACGCTGAAACATATTACCCTTGATAAAGACACAAATATCGGGGAGATTATCATAGTGTTCTACGATGTAACGCATAATATCGTAGATATTCTCACCAACATTGGGGGATCGAATGCTTTCGCCAAGGTGACTCCAGTCTTTTACCTCATCACTTCTATCATAAATAATTGTATTCTCAGGAGAGAAACCATAATCGTAAGTGGTAGTCAACCACTCAAGATCAGAGTTGTGATTTGATACTACTAAGGTTTTTTCCATGTTTCAAAAAAGTTGTTAAGATCAAGTTTGGATAAATCTTGCGTTTGAGCATCCAAGAACATCTGATTATTATCCAAAAGCAGTTGTTCAGTCACCTCAGAATAGTCATCAACAAAGAGAACTTGATAATCTTTATACAATTCCTCTAAAAAGGGTGTGCGTTTCATCACTGGAACTCGTCGCATGTAGATTGTCTCCCAGTTTCTATGACAATCAATCGCGTTTCCTCTTGGACATAGAACAAACTTACACCTTCTCATGTGATCCAAGTAAGTCTCAAAGTCAACTCTACCCGTCTCTACCATAGCCCAAGTTTCATCAATGAACTTAGTTGATAAACCTCTACGCTCTTCATGTGAGTTTTCATTTATACCAACATAGAGAAGTCTGAATGATCTAGGATCTCTTTCACTCATAAAATGTTTGAGGATTTCGATGCGATCATCATTAGGATTCATCCTTCTCTGTACTCCATAAGGTGCAGGAATTACTTTATTACCTACAACTACAGAATTAACAGCAACAACACGAATAACATTACTAGGTAAGCAAGTTAGAATATGCTTATCAAGTGGAGTATCTTCCAGGTTTGTGAAGATAATAAACTTCATATCAGTAAAGTTATTGCATAAACTAAGAAGATTACTCTTCTGCATCATCGCCCTTACAACAGGCCAATCCTCTGGTTTTACCTCCTTAATCTCTCTATTATATAATCGAATATTATCAATAAACAGAGTCATATAGTCCCTGCTTTTCTTAATTTCAAATACTTTGTTGACAAACTCAGTGTTCGTCAAGTTAGCATCTTTCATAAAGTGTGTGTAGATACCACTCCACTGTCCCGCTTGATCACCAAACGAATAATCACAGAGTTCTGATAGTGCTACACCTTCTATTAATTCCATGGTTTAATGAATTCTGCGTACTTCTCCTGATTGTTTTGAATATATTCTGGATAACTTTCATCAATGGGAACTGCTCTGTAAGTCATACCACGATTCAAAGGATCCAGCCCTTTCTCAACTTTTTCTTCTGCATTAGCAATGTTAGCAGCAGTGTTGTTTTCTGTATGTTCATAGGAAGCAAGTTTCAGTTTGAAATTCTCAGCATTACCTAAGAAACTGAAATGCCAAGATGCGTTTTCAATCTTATGTGCATTGTGATGATCCTGGCGATGCTGATCAATTGTGGTGCCTTTGAGGTGTTTCCAAGTGCAAAGACGTGTTCCCATCCAATCATCTTGATACAGGAAGTTTAATTTATAGTAATAAGCATTACCGACAGCGACATAATGATTGTCAGGATTGAACCAAGAGGTATCTTCTAGGACATAAGGATTGATAATTTCATCAGCATCGCTAGTCATCACGATGTCACCATCCTCTGCACCAGCCTTCTCAATACCAAAGCAACTTGCGTTACGATTATATACAGCGCGTTGAAATCTGATCGGCAGATCAATAAAACGCTGTCCATATGGATCACGTTCACCATATCCAATATGAAATTTACTCTTCTCCATCATGTGCGAGAAGTCATTAGGAATTTCTTCAGTGATATTATGGACAATCTTGTCGTGCCACTTAGCAAATTTATCCTTATTTTCCTCATAATACAGTGGTTTTTCGTTACCACTGACAGTATAAGGGGACTCTGTAAGAACAAACTTATCTACAACATCACCCAGAATATTGAGTCGCATCTCAAGCAACTCAAGTTCATTGAAGAAAATAAACGAATCAAAAATTCTCATACCAATCCTTTTCTAATGTACAATGCGTCTCCCCAAGTTTGAGATCCATGCCATCCTGTGGCAATACGTTCAAAGTCTACCAGATATTCATCCAAATCGCTAATCATAGCATTGTTTTCATATACTTCTGCTTGATTAACTTCAGTGTAGATGTAATCAATACCTTCTAGAGTCTTTGTTCCACCCTTCAGAACCTCAAGTTCATATCCCTGAGTGTCCATATTCAAGAAATTATAAGTATGATCTTCAGGAATTTCATCATCAAGTGTAGAAATTTCTACATCAAGAGTTTCAGAGAAGATAACATCAGGAGAAAGCTCCAAATGAATTTTTGGTTTCAGAATTGAACCACAAAGTCCTGTAGGATCAGAAGTCATCTCTGCTCTACCTACTCTATTACCAAGAGCCTTGTTTACAAGTTTTGCAGGAAGTTCTACTTGCTTTGCTCTTGCAGTGAGTTTTTCAAAACAGTGTTGTTGTGGTTCAAAGATAATGAATTGATCAACATCCATCATCTTATAGTCCATCAATTCATCACCAATATGTCCACCAACATGAATGATGCCGTTGATATTGATGCTGTATTGCTTAATGAGAGAGTTAAGTGAGAGTAACATTATTTCCAGTAATCGTAAATGTCTTTGGTAACTTCATATTCCATGTCCTTTACCTTTCTGTTTGGTTGCTTCATTGCCCAAACAAACATACTTTCAATAAGTTCAGTAAGGTTTGTATTGTCCTCAAAGTTCAACAGATTCTTTGCTTTGGTGTGATCACAATAAGCATGTTTTACTTCGTGACGTGGTTCTCCGTGCTCAATAGGAACTTCATATCCATACTTTGCAGCAATAGTCTGAACAGTTGATGCAACTTCATTCAGAGTGAAGTGTTTATCAGCACCAATATTGAACGTCTCACCATCATGTCCCGTAAGAAGTTTATCAAACGGTTCCATATAGTATTTGATGTCAGAGAAAGCACGAGTCTGTTCTCCATCACCATATACAAGAATAGGTTGTCCATTAAGTGCCTTACGGATGAAAATACCGATTACGTTACGATACCTATCCCAAATGTTTTGATAGATGCCAAGAACATTGTGAGGACGAACAATATTATATCGAAGTCCAAACTGCTCATGAGCAAGTTTCAGATCACACTCTACGGCATACTTTGCGATACCGTATGGATCGATAGGTTGTGGACGCTTGTCTTCAGTGAACGGAGGAGTTTGATCTCCGTAAACTGCCATACTAGAAGTAAAGATAATCTTTGTTCCGTAAGTAATACACTCGTTAATCAGATTAGCGGAAACGATAAGATTATTACGATAATTAAAATTACGAATAAAAGGAGAAAGTCCTTCGGCCGCATAGGCAGCGAAATGAATGAGAACATCAGGTTGATGCTCCTGAAAAAGTTCAGCAACTTTTTTCCTCTTTTCTAGGTTTAACTTCACAAACGTAAATTTCTCCCCTTTAGGTACAAACGCTTTGTACCCTCCAGAGAGATCATCAATACCTATTACTTCATGCCCAGAGGCAAGAAGATGTCGTGTATAGTTTGCACCGAGCAAACCAGCACAACCTGTAACGAAGATTTTCATCTATAATCTAGAATAAACTGTCTTTGCTCTTCAGTGTTAGCCCAACTGCAAGGAATGACTGGAATATAATCATCTCCCAATTCCATCACATGAACTTCAACATCAGTGTTGAATAGCATAGTATAATTTAGGTGCTCAGTCAACAGCAGATCTGTGGTATAAAGATTTTCAATCTTACTTGAACAGAGTGCTGCTGCCATTGCAAATGTACCAACACCAGATAGTGCGACATTCTTAGCACTCATCAAAGTTGCAAAGTCTTCTGCAACTGTAGAGGATTGAATCTGAACCTTATCAATCTTCTTTAACTCATGAACAATAGGGTTCTTATCATCAGGTTCAGTGATAAGAATACACTTCTCAAAACTCTCAATCAGATTGAGGTAAAAGATAAGAGGGTTGGGAACATAGTTTGTTGGTGGATTGAAGATGCGATGATAGTTATCACCACTCCTCAAATGCATCACAATTGTTTCGTCACCGATCGTTTTCTTTTCGGGGAGTTTAAGAAACGGTGCAACATACTCTTTACAAATACGACGCATATTAGTGTAGATATGATCTCTATCTACACCAGTCTCATTTCCTCCCTCATGAATACCTTTCTCACAGTGAATAAGTGGTTCCCAGCAGTAATATCTACCTTTACCACTCCACTGCGAGATACCAGTCATGGTATTAAAGTCTACAGTGTAGTTAGAAATAATATCATGATCTAACTTTTGCATAAAGGTAGACTGATATTTTTCTGCAGCCATGATGCAGTTAGCAACTTGCTGCACATTATTACCAAGTCTACCGCTCCAGTGCGATACTTCAAACGTCATGGGGCAATAACAAGTTCATTCTGAATGTTAGCAATATCTTGCTGCCAATCAACAAAGTTAGGGTTCCGAGGATTGAAGTGAAGATCATTCAACCAATTACGGATCTCAAAAACCTCTTCCCAATCAACATTTTTCTTGTATTCTTCAAGTGCTTTCAAGTTTTTAACTTGAACAAAAGTCATACCATGACTTGGTTGATGATGTTCGATCTTGATATTGTCATCTTCATACTCATCAAGTTCACGAACACTCTGAGAAAGTCCAAAGAAGTCTGTGATTGCAACATCAGGACGTTTCCACTTCTTACCACCGATGGTATCACCATAAGTATCCTCTTCAACAGGATTATCTTCACCACCAGTGCCAACCCAGTGAGAGTCATGAAAGATAAGGTAACCACCTTCTTTCAGATGATCAACCCAGAAATACATTTCAGCGAGAACTTGTTCACGGGTGTGAATAGTATCAATAAAAATAATATCAAAAGGATCTTCATCCCAATCTTTTCCAAGAGTGACACTATCTGCTTGATAGCACATATAGTTTTCATTTACAAAACGAGCACCGTTCTGTTGAAAACCACCAAACATCAAGTCACAACCACAAACTTGATTATTATTTTCTTTTGCATCAATAGACATGATTGCAGAAGATGCGCCAAGACGAACACCAAGATCAATAAATCTTCCGTTCTTAAATGTCTTTACCAAGTCTGCAAGAACCCAGGCATTAACACCAAGATCACAGTGAGGTTCGTTAATAAAGTTACGAATTTCAGTAAGATTAGTAGCCATAGTTCTTTTTCATTTCATCGAATACTTTTCTGATACCCACATCAATTGTGGTTTTAGGAATCCACCAGTCAAGAATGTAAGTATCTGGTGCGTTTCTTTTGTCCAACTGAACGCTATCTTTAGCAAGTCCAGATTTAATCTGAATATCATGCTCCCCAATCAATCCAAAACATCCTTGGATGATATTAGCAACCTCTCTAATCGTGTTAGAACGGAATGAGGTGATGTGAAGAGGATCTTCTGGTTTGAAGTCTGTATAACTCTCCATCACTGTCTCCAGTGCCTCACAACAGTCTTCAGCATAGAGGAACTGACGCTCTTCAGTGCCATCTGTCAGCATCTCAAACTCCTTCTCTTCAAATCCTTTACGAATGAAGTCGGTGATGACATGTGCTTTATCCATGTCTTTTTCGATACCGTAGACATTCCAGAACTTAACAGTGAGTCCTTTCAGAGTGCTAGTGTAAAGTTCACCAACACGTTTCAGTACACCATAGGGGGAGTAACTCATGTTACTCATCTGAGATGATGCAAAGACAAAACGCTTCTTATACTTACCAAGCAAGTCAAAAACGTTTGCCATCATACGAGTGTTGTTATTAACAAAGTCAAACGTATGTTGATACTTTTTCAGATATCTAGAACCACCTACATCGAAAGCAAGAACAAATACAAAGTCCGAATTCTTGATAGCACGATCAAGATTATGATTCGGAATCTGAGTCATATCTTCACCATGATGTCGAGCAATATCGAATGGCGTAACATCATGCCCTTTGGCAGAAAGGTGCTCAACGAGGTAAGCACCAATCTGTCCACTTGATCCCAATACTGTAACTTTCATCGTGCAGCAACCTGCTTAGCAATCCAAGCATAAGTCTTTCTAATACCCTCTTCAAGAGTCTGAGAGTAATCCCAACCTAGTTTTTCGCGGATCAAATCATTATTAGAGTTGCGTCCACGAACTCCAGTAGGCCCATCAATATGATTCTTCTCTACAGTCTTTCCTGAAACACTAGCAGCAGTCTCTACTAGTTTGTTGATAGTCACCATTTCTTCAGAACCAATATTGACAGGGCCCTCAAATTCCGAATCCATCAACCGTCGAGTTGCTTCAATGCATTCATCAATGAACAGGAAGGAACGAGTCTGTAAGCCATCTCCCCACACCTCGATGGTTCCACCCATTGGCGGGAGCTCAGCGACTTTACGGCAGATTGCAGCTGGTGCCTTCTCTTTTCCTCCTTCCCAGGTTCCCTCTGGCCCAAAGATATTGTGATATCTAGCAACCCTAACAGGAATACCATGGTTACGACTAAACGAAAGGTATAGTCGCTCAGAAAAGAGTTTTTCCCATCCGTATTCTGAGTCTGGGTTTGCGGGGTATGCTGATTCTTCACGGCAGTCAGGGTTATCAGGATCCAGTTGATTGTGCTCTGGATACATGCAAGCGGAACTAGAGTAGAAGATCTTAGTTTTGTTTACTTCAGTCTTCTCATTCAACTTACGTTGCTCTTCCAGCAGGTTCAGATTGATAGTTGCAGAATTGTGCATGATGTCAGCATCATGTTCACCTGTAAAGATATAACCAGCACCGCCCATATCTGCAGCGAACTGATAAATCTCATCAAACGATTCAATATATCGATCTGGAACAGAGTTGTAAAAGTTTCCACGATATCCTTTGAATTCAATGACTCGCCGGACAAAAGTTGGATCACGCAAATCTCCTAGGACAAACTCATTTGCCCTGGTAGAAGAAAATTCTGGTTGCTTAAGATCGACTCCACGAACCCAATAACCTTCGTCGCGGAGTCTTTTTACCATATGACTTCCAATAAAGCCACCTGCACCGAGAACCAGTGCAGTTTTTGTGTATTCAGACATAATGAGTGAGTTTTACTTAATTATTATATCAGATGCCGAGTTTATATGCGATCTTCTCTGCAAGTTCTTCAACTCGCTTTTCTAATGCAGCAATTCTATCTGCATCTGCTCCCCCGCCACCATCACACTTGTTGTGTGCTTTTGCTTCAAGTGCTTGAAGTCTTCCTTCAACTTCAACATCGTACTTGGACATTGCTGCGCCAGAAGCAGATTTTGCTGCTGTTCCCTTTGTTGCCATGGTAATCAAATAATTCTATGTGACTATTTAGATACAACGTCTTTGACGTAACAAGGTTTGCCTGTTAGCCATTTGGGATACTCAGCATCTTCCATTGCTAGGAGACATTGCATTTGATTGTCAAACAGATAAACATCAAACCATTTTCGATTGTAGTAGTCTTGCTCCTGCAACCGATAGTCTGGCATTCCATTTTCTAGAATGCCTTTTTCAATAAAACGGAAAGGAGCACGTTCGAGAAGAACTTTAATCTTGGAAGTAGGCATTGATTTTTTTGACAAGTGATTCATCAGAACCTTCTAGTGGTTCAATTTTATCAAGAGGAACACCAGCGTCAACTAGTGTTTCGCGATAGAAATATTCTGCAGTTTCTTGTTCAGTCCAACTCATGACTTAACCTCAACAGTTTCAAGATCATTATACACGTATTCCATGAGAATGTCATAGTCATCCATGGGATCACCTGAAAAAACCACACCGCTGTTCTCATAAAACTTGCGTACTTTCTTAAAAAGTTTTGGGTTCTTCACATCGAGAAAGAATTCTCCATTTGCTGCACTTCGGAGAGTCTGTACGTCCTTCTTGAATTTGCTAGTCAGTGTCATTGTCTTGTGTATTGACGAGTCAAGTATAACTGACTTATGTATCCTTGTCAATAGGGGTTGCGAGGATCGAACTCGCCTTAGGCAAATTATGAGTTTGCTGCATTCACCAGATTGCTAAACCCCTTGGTAGGACTGCTGAGAATTGAACTCAGTTCACACCGTTATAAGCAGTGGGCCTTAACCAATAGGCGACAGTCCCTCAAGATCTTCTGCAGGTATCATGACTGCAGTGTGTTTTCCATTAGTGATAGCAATGTGCTCACCATTTTCCACACGGGTGATCATCTCATCCCAGCGTTCTTGAAATTCTTCAACTGTGTAGGTTTCCATTACTTACCAACCAAAGCAAACAAACCATGCGAATAGAATCCTAAAACAATAGAACCCAAGATCGCACTTATAATTGTAGCAGTTTTGTTGTGTTTGTCAATTGCTTTATCTATCATTTCCTGGCACTGTTTTTCAGTAACGTAGTGCTCAGGTTTGATCTCATCCATCCTGTGTGACATTAGGCAGGTTACTCATAGGATCCGGTAACCCACTTACTATAGCACAAGCTCGCTTATAAAAAAAGTTATCTGTTGTTCCGTTTTCCTCAAATACTTCTTTAATTCTTACCCAGTTAGCGTATTCGTCGGGATGCATTTACTTAAAGTGGTAACAGCATGATACTAGTTAGACATTTAAGCATTTCTTAAGGTGTTGATATCAATACAAAGGAAGGTGTGGGATTTGAACCCACGGAGGTTTTATCCTCTCTTGTTTTCAAGACAAGTGCAATAAGCCGCTCTGCCAACCTTCCAAATAGTCTATGATATAAAATTAAACCATCCGGTAACTATGTATTTTGTTTGAGTTTTACTTGCAATACCTCTATGAGGATGAGTAAAATATGCAGGCCACAAAAGAATATCACCTGTACGTGGTTGATATCTTTTTCTTTGATCAGGAAACTCAGTATACCCACCGTCTGACACATTATTCAAATATATCATCCAAGCAAGCATTCTATTACTTAAGTTTGGTTCGCTTACGAGTCCTGGATTTTCAAAATGAAGATTAAAATATCCTTCATTCGGATAATATCTTTGAATTTTAAAAACATGAAATAAATTCCATTTTGTCAGCAATCCGGATGAAGGAAAGTATTTTATGTATTCATTTGCTGCATCGTGAAGATATTTTGAGATCCAGTATATGCCATCACACTTCTTAAAATCACCAAGAATTTCAGTATCTTTTTTTAGTTTATAATCAATATGATATCCAGAATAACCCTCAAATTGAAGTTCTGAGTGAGATTCAAAATAATCAATTATTTTCTTACAATCATTTTTTGGAACATGTCCTTTCATATGTAAGATATGGTTTTTTGGGAACATCATTCCAATGCCTAATTACTCCATTAATAATAAAAAGGTTGGTAACCAAGTAAGAAATAAAAATAAAGGTGCGTATGCAAGCAATAAGATCTGCTTCTCTGTCGTTTCGTCCATACTTTTCACCAAGTGCTTTTGCCCAAATACGCCAAAGGCTCTTCATCTAACATCAAAATCTAACTTACGAACCTTTCTTTTCCTTCTCTGTTCTTGATAGAGAAGTTCTTCTCTTGAGAAATGACTATCAATCTTTTTCTCAACATTATTGGATACCATCACAACTTTACTCAAATCGTTGGCACCAACTTTGTCACCCACAACACGCATCTGGTTGGGACAACCACAGAACTGAACCTTGCTATTGCTTGTCAGTTCTGTTCTGCATTCTTTGCATCTGACGGTAATCATTTTTCATAGTCCTCCTAGGGGAATGCAAGATGACGGGATCGAACCGCCGGCCAATTCGGTGTAAACGAATTGCTCTACCGCTGAGCTAATCTTGCTGGCTCCTCCACCTGGACTCGAACCAGGGACAGGGTGATTAACAGTCACCTGCTCTACCAACTGAGCTATAGAGGATTGAGAATAACCGCTACTCGTCAGCAGCGGTAGCACCAAGGGGGATCCCACCCCTCTCTCACATGGGTTGTTGTTCCGATTCTTTTTTCTCTCGGAGATG
>CEUT01052262.1_pt1 | contig 12264 bp, 21 predicted proteins | sample 531401 | NCBI WGS metagenome assembly CEUT01 (sample SAMEA2622821, study PRJEB7988) | marine metagenome | biome: marine biome (ENVO:00000447); feature: surface water layer (ENVO:00002042); material: "saline water (ENVO:00002010), including plankton (ENVO:xxxxxxxx)" | depth 5 m | reverse complement strand
TTTTTAAAAGAAAGTGCCCCAGGAGGGGATCGAACCCTCACTCCCTACGGGAAGGGGATTTTAAGTCCCCTGTGTCTACCTATTCCACCACCAGGGCATAGTTTGGTTACAGTGTGTAATCCACTATAGCTGTTCCGTTCTCTCTCTTCTTAACTTTATCGCTGGAGCCTGTCAAGGGACTTTCTACGAGAGGCAGATAGAGAGGAATTGTAGAAGGCTTCTTCCTCCTTTCCTCCTCCCTAAGTTTCTCGATCATCCAGGGTTCCAAAGTTAAGCCTCCGCGAACGGTTCCGTCCCATACATCCACATAAAATACACTTCTGCACTCATTTCCCATCCCACTTGCTTCAACAGAGAGTCTAAAGCCTGGTTTATCTCTTCGATTACAGCCATCTGGTTATCTAGGTACTCTATCATCTCGCTATCCGAGATCTCGGAGTTTTTCTTATCCATACTTTAATTAGTCCTTTTGTTATTGTCAAGGGTCAATTTTGATTACCAGTTCATTAGTCTCAAAGTCCCGATATCTATAGTGATAACTATCAGTAATCCAGACTCGCTGACACTTTGAGCCTACGGGCTTTGGGGCTTGCATGTCAGTAATAATAATATGTCCGTCAAAGTTTCTCTGGTTCACCCACTTAGTGGGGGCGTTGAAACATGTCCCGCCTCGCTTTACCCTCTCCCACTTTCTCTTCTCGCCCTTCTTCCAAACGTATACTAGCCTATCATCTACGCTTGTGTCAAAGGGAATGACGGTAAACGTAGCGATTGTAGCAAGACTATTGAGAAAAGAGAAAAAGGTTTTCAACATGTTGTTGTTGACGGAGCCTGACTGGTCGATACTAATTGCAATATTAGCTTTGTAGCTACTGATTGTTCCGGGATGAATGAAGGGGTAACGCCTGTTGATCCTTCTAATCGTACTCTTTTTGTCAGACTTTTGCGAAGCTCTAACAAAATAGCGCAAAACCGTTTCAGGGTCAACTGTAGCTGTCAGATGTCTCTTGATAGTGTCTCTCACTTCATGCGGTACAGAGCCCCACCCTCTAGGAGAGGATTCGGCCTCCTCCGCAGACTTCTTGAGCATATCATCAATTTTCTCATTAGCAATGTTGGAGCCTAGATCACTGCCACTGCCCCACCCACTGTGGTCGTCTAGAGTGGCCGGTCCGCCCTCCCCACTAGTGCCTTGACCTCCTTCCTCGAAAGGTCCAGTTGAGCCCTCAAAGTCACTCTGTAGTCTCTCGTAGTATGCCTCTGATGAGAGCCCCGGTGGGTAGTCTTCAAACTTTGGGCCGCCAGGGATACAGGCAATTTCTGGTAGCTCATCTGCAATGTGGGTATTGATCGCAAGGTCGGTTGCGATATTCCATAGCTTAGCCTTTTGAGGCTCCTTTTTCATATCAAAGGTGAGGCGCTTTGTCAAGTGCTTATAGATAATATGATATAGTTCATGCTTGATAACACCAATACGATGCTCATCCGACAGGGACTCCATAAAGCTCTCGTTGTAAAGGAGTTCAAACGAATAGTCCTCCTTGTTGAAGCCCACAGCAGCAGTTGGAATTGAATCACAGCTTCTCTTATTGATGTTGCGAGAAAGAGCCGCAAAGAACGGCTCTTCTCTCAAAAGACGAAACATGTGAAAGTTAAGATTGAATGGCATTGCTACCCTCCTTTCAGGTTGGCTTAGAAAGTGCTTCTTGCTCTAGGCCATGAAGTACCATGCCGTAATACTGGATGGTCTTAAGGCCGTTATGACAGACAGTAGAACAGAAGGATTCTAGATTAGGGTTCTGCTCTTCGTCGTCTTCTCCTCCGCTCAGGTGCACCCAGAACTGGGCTACCACCTCTGACGGTAGAGAGACAAAGTAGTTAGCTAGATTGTATAGTTCGTCGCTATTCAGCTTATTATCCAGAATGTTGGAATTGCCGATCTTCCTGCTCATCGCAAGATGTTGGTTAATCCCCCACCCCAACGTTTCCTTCCATCTACCCTTAACAATAATGTCCTCGGGTGTCAACTGGAACTCATACTTGGCAACAAACTCGCCAAACGCAGAAGCAGTCCCAAGGCCCACAAAACCAATGGCAACGTTAGTCATTTGAGGAATCCTACTCTTCACTTCATCTGGGCTGCCTTCGTACATGCCTGCACGACGCAGAACCCTATCCAGGCGAGTTATCGAGCGTCGTGACGGGTAAACCTTAGACGGCTCAAATTCGCCTGTGTGCTCTAGGTGATCCCTGTTGTGGTTAATGAAATCCCACATAAGCTTACTAACGTTGTCCTTAGCCCACGTCAACCAATCATCAACAGTTGGCTCAACATCATAGACTGTCCAGCGGTCAAGCTCTGCCTGGTCAAGCTCTCCGACTTGGTAGTTGGCCGCGTGCACTCCTCCGTTAACAGCAGAGAAGATAATGGTCTTTGGGTGCAACACCTTGCCAAACAGCTTTCGTGAATCGGTAAGCTCCATGATGCCCTGCCTGACAGACTGGAAGCCTCTGTCGACCTCATCAAAGAACAGGACTCGTGGGTGCTCGCAGCACTCTACGAGCCAGTCAAAGGAGTTAAACGTAGCTACCTTATTGCCAGACTCTGTAACACGAGCCTCGGCATCTGGCATGCCCACAAGATCTCCGTCTTGCATCTGCGATGCTCTGCGCTCTACCACTGGCATACTTAGATTTGAAGCAATCTGGTACACAAGCTCGCTCTTCCCAATGCCGTGCCTACCGCGCAGCATGATGGGATAATTAAAAGAACTATCCTCCGACGATAGAATAGAAGAAATTACATCAACAACAGTCTTAAAGTCCATACCGCTCATTTTTCACCTCAATGAAGCAACACACTCTCACAACGTTCACAACAGCAAGATACCACGACTCTATGGGTTTGTCAAATTACCTTTCCTGCGTTGATAGACCTAACAAAGCTATAAGCCTTCTTATCAAAGCACTTATTCATTGCGACCTCTAGCCCAGCATTACTTTCAAGCCATCCCTCCGGGATACTAGCGTCAATAAGTCTTGGGGGGGATCGAAATAGGATTTCAAAGTCTTCGACATTCCACTTTCGCCATTTCGACCTTCTACAGTTCTGGTTAAAAGAAATTACCGGCAAAACCTTTGCTCCCCTCTTTTTGGTGAGACCAAGCAAAGGCTCCAACTCGAAAGGAAAGTTTGCGTGGCTGCCGTAGCCATGCTCGTCAAAGGTACTAAAACTTCTAAGAAGATTTAGGTCTTCCCAATGAATGCGTGATATCGTGTAATGCTGAGGCTTGCTAAAGCCCCAAACGTTAAGAAGAAGTACCGTTCCTGGTCCTATGCCGTGATACTTCAATGCTTCCACTAGATCGATCTTCCAGCGCTTATTTAGTAGCTGTGCCTTCTCCATATCTATCTTCTTTTTGGGACAGTTTCGGCGGTTGTGATCATGAGAATGATAGCCATACCTTCCAAAGCAATAAGAGCACTTATTCTTCTTGCGCGATCTTGCATATTTGTTGTCTTGTGTAACAATCCAGTGCTCGGGAGGCAAGTGTGCACCTTGTGGCACGCTATAGCTGCCATCTTCAAGCACAGAAATGCCGCGCTCTCTTAGTTGTGCGTTAAACTTTTCACGCTCTCTCTCTACTCTTGCTTTCCTCTTCTCACAATAGACTCTATTATGACCTTGCTCTCCGCAATAAGAACATCGCATTTTGCACCTCTCGATACTCAATTAATATCTAGAACACCGTCGTTTGTCAACAGCGTGGCTTATCTTCTGGTTTTCAGATGCCTCTCTTGGGCAACTATACCATCAGGATGCCCAATTGGCAAGACTAAATATGGCTTGGAGCCCTTCGCGTGTGAGACAATAGGGCCAGCATTGTATGATGCAATGAATCCACCTTTGCTTAAGAGCCGGTATTCTGGTCGTCGCTGCTGTTCTTTTTTCAGGAAGACCATTTGCCCAATGTCGTACTTGGGCTCCCTGTAGTATTCGGAAATCACTTTCTTTGCATATTTATTCTCGCAAATCTTCTCGTAAGCCTTGGGTGATGGTATGTAGCTCGGATCAGACAGTATTCTTTCTGCGAGGCCCAGGAAGTATAGACCTTGGGACTTATAATAAGTCGCAACGAGGTTCATGTCAAAGAATCTCTTTTCATCAAAAGTTGAATCCCATTGCGCTCTAGCTGCTAGGGCTTGCTCGGTGAACTTGTCCTTAATCCTGTTAAGCAGGTTTAACTGCTTTTCGGACAAGTCAAACTTTATCCTTGCTTGGTTGTGGAAAGAACGAAGCACGTTCAATTCGTAGTCTGAGAGCATGGACTCGTTAGTAGCAATGAGTTCTTCAATTTCTGCTATAATTTGCTTGTTCATAACTTCTCTAGCTGCTCCTTACTAATCCACAAAGGCCTTGTTTTGTACTTATCGTGCGGAAGCCCAGTGACATAGGTAACATATGCCCTATCGTCGTCTATGTCAAGTATCAAAGCAAGAGCCCTTTTCTCTTTCGGGAGGCTCTTTATAAGAACAAGATCATTCTTTTTAAGTCCCTCCGTTTGCTGCCCACCTGACATACTTGTAGACCTGCCTCTTCCAGTGATTTTTCCATCTTTTGTCATCTATTGATATCCCAAGGCGATCAGCCAGCTTTCGACCTTCTTGCCATGCGTCTATCTCCTCGCAAACAACGTCAACTAAGCCTCTCTGCGTTTTTTTATCGATGTCGGAGTATTTGTTCGCAAAGCCCTCTTTCCTTCTTATAATAGCGTGCCCTGCCTCGTGAAGCAAGCAGAAAAGCTGTAACTCGATAGAGCGCTTTGTATTTATGCCTATAACGTCAACTTCGTAGTAAAACGCATCTACTTCAGAGCGACCAAACTCAACATGTATGTCAAGCTCGGTCAGCAAGTAGTTTTCCAAATACTCTAGATCTTCTTTCACGAAGAGGAGCCCCCTTCATTAAGTAAATATCTAGAATATTTGAAATTGTGCTCTCATATCTAAAACTCTTCTTGCCTGCCATCAGACCAAGTGATGATAGTCTTGTTAGAAGGGTGAGGATTCACATGAACTCTCTTGAAGTCTTCTAATGATTCAAAGATCGCAATAGACCCTCTGGGCGCTGGGGTGAGCCAGTGCAACACGACTTGTCCTGTAGCATACTGCACGCCCTCAATAACAACACCCGTGCCAGAAACTCCGCTCTCATCGCTTTGGCGACAAATAGTAAAGGTTTCAATGCCTCTTGGTGCAAATTTAGTTGGTGGCTTGGGCTTTAGCTCTTCTGCGTCAGTTGCAACACTTTCTTCCGTAACTACTTCTTCCATTAAGCACTCCAATGTGCCCCCCTTAGCGAAGGGCGCTCATAACGTCTTTGATGTCTAAATTGTCTATAGGTGTAATTAGTACGATATCTTCAATAATAGATGGCATGCCTAGAAATCCAGTAGCCATGTCCACTGCCACTAACACACCAATGATTCTCCCATACTCATCTAACACAGCAGAGCCAGATGCGCCACCCCAGGCATAAGAGTGCGAAACAATGTAGCTTTGGTATGTACCAGCCACATAACCTTTTATGGACAGAGAGTCATATCCATTTGGGTTCCCCGTATAGAATATTTCTCCAGCCACATGTGGCTTGCCTGTGCGCCACGCTAACGGCTTTCTGGTAAAGAGGCCTTCAAGCTTTAGAATTGCGATGTCCGCTGAGTCGTCGCAATAAACAACCTCTGCTATTACTTTTTCTCCAGATGCAATCACGAGCGCCGTGTCTCTAGCTGTCACTACGTGAGCAGCGGTCAGAATAAAGTGCTTACCTTTATGCCTTATGTATGCTCCTGACCCCGTTACGCTTTCCCCTGACTCATTGAAAGAAATTATCTTTACCGCAGATTCTCTGCTCTTTTTTATTACAGAAGTAGCTAACGACCCAGCCAAATAAAAAGTCTTTTCTGCTTCTTCTAGTGCCTTGCCTCCGTAAGTCTCAACAGAAACGCAACTAGATAAAAAAAACAAGCAAAAACCCAAGAACTTAAATAAATTCATTTTTCTACCCCCCTATAGTAACTAGGAGGGACAAAGGCAAAGTTGTGTTTTTGTCAGGCCTCGCCTACGGTTTTCATGCTTCTAAGTAGCTGTTCTTGTATTGCCTCTCTCAACATATCTTCCATAAGCTTTTCTGCAGAGCCTTCTGAATGCTTCATCTCATCAAGCATTATCCACAACTGTTCGTTCTCTTCTTCTAGAGCTTCAAGTTCTTTCTTGAGGCGGTGATTTTCTTCTATAAGAGAATCAATCTGTTCCTGCTTACTCATCATATAGCTCCAATGCTCTGATTATCTTTTCATAGTAAAATGGACCGATTTCCTCTTTATAATCCAGTAGAGCATCTTCGTCAACCCAAAGGCTCTCTGTGTGCTCTTTAGATAAAGTTGGCCTGGTTATATAATCCGCTTTTCCTCTGGTCCATTCAGTGCAGATATAAAAAGCAGTTGTTTTATTGAAGTTCCTATCCTCCTCAAGAAAGCTGAGCGACTTTAGAATAAAGCCTGTTTCCTCATAAACCTCTCTAACTGCTGCTTGTTCGTAGGATTCGCCTGTGTCTAGGTGGCCCCCTGGCAAGTCCCAGTCCCATGGGCTCCTTTCGCTCTTGTAACCTCTCCTAAGGATTAGGGCTTCTCTATTGCTGTTAATCATAACTACTTTCGAGACTCTCTCTCGCGAGATACTTAACTTCATAAGAAATACTTCTCCGGTTTCAATTCTTTGCCTGCCCCATCTTTAAATAGTTTAAATATCTTTTCTGTTATGGAGATCAAAGCTTCAACATCAAACTTTGCAGAGTGCCAACCGTCAGAATCTATATTGAGCGCATCGGCAACCTTCCCTAGCTTAAGGGACATTTTCTTGTTCTTTGAGGCTTGGAGGACCTTCCTCACTCTCCTCATCTCCAATATATGCTGGGACTCCTCCTTTGTCAACCACCTGTGCTTATATCTCTTAGCCTCCGTGGCGACAAACGCAGTAAAATACTTCCTCATCATAGACAAGGTGTCAAACACTTCGTAATCATCAAGAGGATTTTTCAAATCATTATAGATGTTGTATCTTGAATTTATATATCTTTTATCAAAGGAGGCGTTGTGAGCTATTATCAAAGGATCGTCAAACTGTTCTATAAACTCAATAAAACCGGCCAAAGCATCCTTTTCTTCTATATAGACTCTGTTTTTTATCGGCTCTCCGTAGTTGGTCATTTTCATCAAGTCCCTGTAGGAAGGGCCTGGGCCGTTATACGGGATGTCAAGCCTAAGTCTCGTAGTCGACAATAGCTTTGCTTTTTCGTGGTACTCTGCGATGTTATTTAGAGTTTTTATATCCACAGCAATGGCAGCTATCTCCGTTAGCTGGTGCTTTGCAGGATTGAACCCCAGAGTCTCTGTGTCCACGAAGATCCACGTTCTATCTTCATTTTTAGTTATAAACTCTAAAATTTCATCAATGTTTAAGGTACCTTTCATTAAATCTCCGCAAAAGAACGCCAGTTAATTCCGTAAACTTTGGCCCCAGGTACCCCTTTCATCTCTAGTTCGCTATTAATTTGCCTTGTCAGTGTGTCGTATATGTAGTTTCTAGTTGGGATACCTTGGGTATTAAACTTTATGGTAACTTCGCATAGCCAATAGGTTATTCTATCTTGTATAGCTTTTTCCTGCTTTAGAGTTGTTACGCCGACTATTGACCTTATTTTGTTAAACGCCTGGTTAACATCAACATTAGCCTTCTTGTCTATCTTAATGTAAAGAGTAATCTTGTAGTTTCTGAACCCTACTCTACTTTCTGACTCTCCTAATATTGACTTGCCAAGAAAGCTTTTAAAGTTGTTTAACATTTTTTTCATTGCTTTACCATCTCCGTAACTAATATAAATAGTTTTTACATCATCTACAGTGGCAAAAACATAGTGTTCTACTCAACAGTAGCGCAAAACCTCTTAACTGCTGACTCTATCATAGTCATCTTTTACTCTTACGACATCATCAAGCTCTGGGGTGCTTGCCTCAAGTAAGACCACGGCATCGCCCCCTTCTGGTGCCTCAAATCTATGCAGCTGTCCAGGTATAATTCGCAAAGACATGCCTGGCTGCATTACGTGCTCTATTTCAAACTCTGTTGTGTATAACAACAGGACGCCAGAAAGCACGTAAATAGTTTCATCTTTAACCTCATGGTACTGCAAAGAGAGTCGATGTCCAGGGTTAATGTGTAGAATCTTGCCTACATACTTATCTGTCTGAGCCCACATCTTCTCCCAACCCCATGGCTTAATAGTAACCTCTGCTGGAGTTATTTTCCCATCATCTAGCATGCTGCCTCCTATGCATCTGCCATTTTAGTCGTCAAAATATAGAGTATTAGATTCTCACAAAAATCATAATCACCATATATTGTTAAGAGCTTTAGAAAAAACAAATCTATTTCTAGATCTTTAAGATTTATATACTTCCCCTTTATAACCATAATTGAGGCCCCCCTCAACTTAAATAGGGGAGATACCTAGATTAACCCTGTAGCAACTGCCTGGACCCGGTGTTGACCTTGTGCTCAATAAGGTCTGCTGGCCCCATGACCACAAGCACGGAGGGGGCTCTACCACCAAGAGAATGATAAATTTTGGTGAACCTTGTGTCATCATCTATTGGGTGTGGGAAATCCCACCCAGGCCACATGGTCCTCACCTCTTGCAAAGATAGTTCTGCAAATTTTACAATATTGTTAACATTCAAGAATACTTCTTTAAGCTTAAACCGCATTCCCGGCTCAAAGGTCGTTCCTTCTTTCGTTAACTCAACTACCCTAATGACCACTTAAGCCTCCTTCACTAAGCTTATGTTTTTTATACTAACTGTCCAGTTATTTTTGCCATACTGGATAACTGCCAATCCATTATCTAAATGCTGAATAAACAGAGCTTTTTTTGATACCTTTGTTACAAAAGTCTTTATGTAAGTCAGTCCATCTGTGTTAGCGACCACATCCATCGTGAGAGTAACATGCGATGGCACATGTATCAAATCACCCGCCTTCATTTTTGTTGACCATATTTTCATAAGCAGCCAGTCCCGCAAGATCAGGGCTTGCCTCATTCTTTTCAAGATTAGGCAAATCTTGTACTACCGGAGCGTTTAGGTGGTCAATGTATCCCGTCACTATGTGAGAAGACTCCATCAACCTTGTGTCTACTCTTTGTAAGCTCTGGCCGACAATTTCTATGTTCTTTTTAATTGAAAGGTAATCTTCACTCTCGATGGCATCGCTCAAATAAAACAAGGCATCGGCGATCTCTGATTGCAGCCTCTCCAATTCAAAGGATACAATATTTACAACTTCTTGTGGTATATCATCAACATCAACAGAATAAGTAATGTTCGCTCTCACTTTTCACCTCCAGTCTCTACAATCGCATAGCCACTAGTAATCAGTGCCCCCGCAGCAGAGTTTGCGTTCTGGAGTGCACATCTGGTAACCTTTACAGGATCTATAACACCTATCGAAACAAGGTCAACTACTTTGCCCTTTGTAAAATCCCATCCACGGTTCCCTCCAGCCTTCCTGACGGCTTCTAGGATGACATCCGGGCTGTCACCCGAATTCTTAGCCATCTGCCTCAGAGGTTCACACAGAGCCTCCCACACGATGTTTGCTAAAGTATCCTTTGGCTTCTTAAGCTTACTCATAGCTCTAACCAAGGCAGTTCCACCTCCAGGGACAACGCCCTCGTCTTTAGCTGCCTTTACGGCCTCTAGTGCATCCTCGATTCTGTGCTTCTTCTCAATCATCTCCACTTCAGTTGCAGCGCCGACTCGGATAATAGCAATTCCAGAAGCTAGTCGTGTGATCCTTTCTTGGATCTTTTCGCACTCATGCATGGACTCTGTTTGCTGCACCTCTACCTTCAAGGAGCTTATTCTACGATCCACTTCTTGGTAGTCGCCCTTCCCACCAACAATCGTAGTAATATTCTTTGTAATATCAACCTTCTTTGCTTGCCCAAGGTCCGTCAACTTGACTTCATGTATCTTCGTACCGTTAGCTCTGGTGACGTATTGGGCACCTGTGGCGAGGCAAAGGTCTTTCATGATGTTCCTACGCTCCTCTCCGTAACGTGGTGCCTTCACTGCTGCAACCTTCATCGTGCCGCGCATTGTATTCATTATGAGCGCTGCGAGGGCTTGACCTTCTATCTCTGATGCGACGATCACTAGAGGCCTGCCTTCTCTGGCTACAATCTCTAGTACCGGCAAAATCTGCTCTACCTTTTCAATCTTTTCGTCTGCGACCAGAACAAAACAATCTTCGTACACAACTGCGCCACGCCTCTCGTCTGTCACAAAGGCTGAGGCTGCGTAGCCAGAATCAAACCTGAAGCCTTCCACTAAGTCCAGGCTAGTCTTCAGCGACCTAGCCTCCTCAACAGTGATGCTACCGTCCTTTCCTACTCTCTCAACCGCCATTGCAATAAGGTCGCCAATCTCTTTGTCATTGTTTGCAGAAATAGTCGCAATGTGGCGGATATCCTCAATGTTAGAGATCGGAACTGATAGGTCGGCTAACGCTAAAACAACTTGCTCTACCGTAGCGTCTAGGGCTCTCTTGATTTCAATCGGAGAGTAGCCAGAAGCAATATATCTCCTAGCATTCTTGTACAATGCTCGGGCCAACACTGTGGCTGTGGTAGTCCCGTCTCCAGCCTCTGAATTTGTGACCCTTGAAGCCTGCTTTACAATCTGGGCTCCGATATTCTCAAATGGGTCGTCTAGCTCTACAAACTCTGCTACTGTAACTCCGTCTTTTGTTACAATTGGGCTGGAATTCAACTTTTTAAGTATTACATTCCTGCCCCTAGGTCCAAGGGTCGACGCTACATTATCAGCTAGTCTATCAACTCCTGCTGATATCTTCGAAGATAGACTGTCATCGCAACTATACACTTTCATTAGAAAACCTCATCTGCTATGCCTAACTTAACAGCTTCCTCTGCTGTTAGGTAGATATTTGTATTCTTCTTAAACATCTTTCTGATGCCCGATTCTGTCATATTCGTCTCTGATGCCAGAGCAGAAATATACATATCTTGAATATGCTTAATTTCAGAATATTCTGTACTCAAGGACTGCATTGGGCCTGTCACTCCTCCGATCACAGAGTGTATCATAATCCTGCAATGCTTGCCAACCTTACGCTTTCCCTTTGTTCCTGCTGCTAGCAAAAGAACCCCAGCAGACATAACTTTCCCCAAAGCATAGGTGCTAATTTCAGTGAGACTGTTTTCTTTGACATGTCTCATTACATCATAAATTCCAAACATTTCATCAGAAGATCCTCCATTGGTAGAAATATAAAAGTCTACATTGGGCTTAAGTGACTCTGTGAGTTCTTCTGGGATTGTCGCGTCTTCTTCTTGCGCCAAAGATAGGATGGATTCGTATTCCTTGTTTTGCTTGTCACTTATCAGCAGGAGAGAAAAAATAATATCGTTAGATACTTCTTCCGTAACATCCCCTACCAGGCCAATCGCACTCAAGCTATCTAGATCTATACTAACTTGGCCTGTGGCCTTTTCTTCGTTCGCGTCGTTGTCTTCGCTGCTCATTGTAACTCCTGCTTCCAAATATAATGGTGCTTGTGTCTCATGTCAAGGGCAAAATAAAAAAAAGACCGCACATTATTTGTGCGGTCTTTTTGTGAACTACTCTTAAGTATTTATCGCTTTGAAGACTTAAGCATCTTACGAAGGCGCTCGGAGACTCTACGAGTAACCTCGCTAACCAGTGCCTTTTCGTCTATGATCTCTACTTCATCTAGGGGGTCTGGCTCGTCGTCATCTCCTTCGAGATCCATGTCGCCAAGATCAGCGTCTTCTCTCGCATCCATGTCCATGTCGCCTGCGCCCATGTCCATGTCCATGTCCATGCCACCTGCATCCATATCCATATCATCTGCGCCCATAGCGGCATCAGCAATCTGCATTAGTAGCTCGGCAGCGTCCTTTGCTGCTCTGGCCTTCTCCGGAGAGACATCTAGTTCTAGCTCCTCAGCCCCACCTGCGTCGGGAACGATATCATCGTCAACCTTTTCTGCGTCGGGAGCGACATCATCTCCGCCAAGGTCCATGTCGCCAAGGTCGGAATCCTCGTGATCAGCCTCTCTCATTTCATCTCTCATGCCAGGGTCTTCGTCTCTCATGCCAGG
>CEUT01008498.1_pt1 | contig 12270 bp, 31 predicted proteins | sample 531401 | NCBI WGS metagenome assembly CEUT01 (sample SAMEA2622821, study PRJEB7988) | marine metagenome | biome: marine biome (ENVO:00000447); feature: surface water layer (ENVO:00002042); material: "saline water (ENVO:00002010), including plankton (ENVO:xxxxxxxx)" | depth 5 m | reverse complement strand
AAAAGACAAGGTTAGACAAAATGGTGGTTGAAACAGTTTTTGCATTACTTATGTTCGTTAATTCAAGTTTAGATGGACACATGATGACAGATGGATTGTCTGATTGCCTTAAATTAAAAAGAGAGGCTGAACGTAATCTTAGTTCATCAAGAGAAAATGTAATTCGCTATGAATGTTCATTTATAGAAGCACAATTAGAAGAAGACTATGAGGGTAATATGAAAATATCTAAAATAATTAGTAAAATAAAATGACTAAAATTTTTTTATTTTTAATGTTGTTATCACAACCAAATCAACCCTCAGTAAAATATAATGCTTTTATATATGCTACAGAACAAGAATGTATTTTTGCAAAAGAAGAATACATGAACGCATATAAAAACAAATCAAAAGAATACAAATCTAAAGTAGTAACAAATGGTTATTGCATACCATTTGAATCTTTTGAAATAACAACATTACAAAAAATAGGGGCATGATGTCTGATTGGGATAAAGAAAGACAAATAATTGCAGAACTAAAAACTGATGTTAAATATATTCGTGAGGACATATCTATTATGCAAAAACAAATAAGAGATTTAACTTCTGTATCTAATAAAGGTCTCGGAGGTTTAAAAGTAGCACTATTTATCGGTGGGATATTAGGAGCAATTTACACTTTTTTAAAATTGATTGATTAATGAAGATATTGTGTATTTCTGATACGCATTATCCTTACGCACACCCAGATCATTTAGACTTTTTACAAGCACTAAAAAAAAAATATAAATTTGGAAGTAAGGATAAGTACGTTATGCTTGGAGACGAGTTGGATTATTCAGCTTTAAGTTTTCATGATTCAGACCCAGACTTGCCTAACAGCACAAAAGAATTAGATTTAGCAAAAAAAGATATTAAAAGATTACAAAAAATTTTTCCTAAATTAAATATCTTAAATTCTAATCATGGGTCTATGGTATATCGTAAACGCAAGTATCATGGTTTTCCAAAACAAGTTATAAAAGATTATGCTGATATTTTGGAAGTAAATAAAAAAAATTGGTTATGGCACGATAGCTTAATTTTAAAAGATAAGTTTGGGAGTTATTACTTTACTCATAGCATGAACGCAGATTGTCAAAAATCAGCACAAGCACTTAATTATGAGGGCTATGTACAATCACATTATCATTCAAAGTTTGAAGTAAAGTTTTTTAGTTCACCAGAGGCACTTAGATGGGGTGCAACTATAGGCTGTCTTATTGACAAAGATTCATTAGCTTTTGCTTATTCAAGAGTAAACATAAAAAGACCTGTACTTGGTTGCATGGTTATTGTTGATGGTGTTCCACATTTAGAACCAATGATACTGAGAAAGGGAAATAAATGGGTGGGCAGACTATAAAAACAAAAGACCCGTTAGTACAAAAAGTATTAAACAGAATGGCAGAACGATCTGAGTCTGGCATGAAAAAATTTGGTGTTTCTATGCAAGATGCTGAACAATCACTAGAGCATTGGATTACAAACACACAAGAAGAATTAAGCGACACAATATTATATCTTGAAAAACTTAAAGAAGAAATAAGGAAAAAAGAAATTTTATGGAGTTTGAAAAACTTAAAGAAGAAGTAAAAGAGCATGAGGGTTTTAGAAATCAAGTTTACAAAGATACGTTAAATAAAAGAACTATCGGATTTGGTCATTTGTGCAGAGATGATGAGAAATGGGAAGACGGAAAAGTTTACGACAACAAGGAATTAGAAAAAGTTTTTGAGGTAGATTTTAGTGTTGCACAAAGAGGTGCAATGTCTTTGTTTAATAATTATGAATCTTTACCGCAACTTGTAAAAGAAGTTTGCATAGAAGCATGTTTTGTTATTGGCACTACAGGTTTTAGTAAGTTTAAAAAAACTTTAGAACTTATTAAAAACGAGCAATACACAGAAGCATCAGAAGAAATAAAATCATCACTTTGGTATCGTCAAGTGCCTCATAGAGTAGAAATGTTAAGTAAAAAATTAAGAGAGGTATAATGTTAAATTTATTAATAAAACCTTTGCTTGGTGTTGCAGGCGATGTTGTTAAAGGGGTTGTAGATACAAAAAAAGCTAAAGCTGAACAAAAGGTTACTGAAATAAAGGCAAAAACTGAACTATTAAACAAACAAATAAAGGGTGAAGTTGATTATGATTTAACAGCTTTACAACAAAGTGGAGATTCATGGAAAGATGAAGCATGGACTATACTTTTTATTTTAATAATTGGCAGTTGTTTTATACCACCTTTTACACCTTATGTTGAAAGAGGCTTTAATGCTTTAAGTTCAACACCTCAATGGTTTCAATTCGCCATGTATGGTGCGATTGGTTCGTCATTTGGTCTAAGGTCTATGACTAAATTTTTAAAAAAATAGGAGGTAATATGAAATTATTACAAGACTTATGGGAACATTTAAAAGAGTGGTCTGATTGGTCAATGAAAGATTGGATTAAAGCAGGTATGGTTGCTGTAATTGTAATCGTAATCATTGGTGCTATGTAATTTATGGCAGACCCAAGACTTAAAAGAGCAGGGGTAAGTGGTTTTAACAAACCTAAACGTACCCCTAATCACCCAAAAAAATCACACATTGTAGTTGCCAAGCAAGGTGACAAAGTAAAAACAATTCGTTTTGGTCAACAAGGAAAGACAGGCGATAAAACTATGACTAAAAGAGCTAAGTCATTTAAAGCAAGACATCGCAAGAATATTGCTAAAGGTAAAATGTCAGCCGCTTTTTGGTCAAACAAAGTAAAATGGTAGGAGTATATGTCATTATATAGAAATATTAATAAAAGAAGAAAAGCAGGAACAAGTAGAAGTAAAAAAAATTCTACAATTAGCCCAGAAGCCTATGCAAATATGAAAGCAGGGTTTCCAAAAAAGAAAAAGAAGAAGAAAAAGAAAAAAAGTTAAGTGACTAAACTTTTTGTACTTGTTATAAGTATATGGGGTTTTGATGGCAATGAATGGAAATACGTTGGCAATCAAATTGTTCTTAATTATCCAATGCAAAAAGAACAATGTTTGGCTATGGCAAAAGATTGGTCTTGGCACGAACAAAATGAATACTATCGTTTTTCTATAGAGTGTCACGAAGAATGAAATCAATAACAGATGATATATTATCTTGGTCTAAAGATTTTTTAGAAAAACCTAACAAGCATATTAACAACTATCCTGTGTGTCCTTACGCAAAAAAAACAAGGTTAGAAAAAAAAATAAAAGTTGTAGAACACCACAACGCAGATACATTTTTAGAAAAAACAATTAACGAGTGTAGTCAATTCTCTAAAAATAATAACAAGATATGTATTGTTGCATGTGATGATTTTAAAATCACAGCAGACGAATTAAATGATTATGTACATACACTTAATCATATATTTGTACCGCAAGATATATATTTAATGGCATCACACCCAATAGATGAAGAAGAAGATTTAGATTTTCTACAAGATACTGAATGGGAAAGTGATAATGAATTTTATATGATTTTAATTCAGTCCTATTCTGAATTAGAAAAGGCAAGTGCATCACTAAAAAAGATAAAATACTACGATAATTGGGATAAAGATTACTATGGTGCAACTGTATTAAAACGAAAGAAATATAAGAGATTGCATGAAAATTGTAAAAGTGACTTGGCTTGATACGAATGAAAATTCTGTTGGTGGTTGGATTGACAAAGAAGAATTAGATAGAGCGAAATGTTGTTCCGTTGATTCACTTGGTTGGTTATATCGTGAAACAGATGATTACGTTATTATTTTAGCTGACAAAGATACTTTTAACGAAGATGATTTATTTGGTAGATCGCAAATTATACCTAAAGGTGTAATTAAAAATATAGATTATATTACTTAATGGTGGGTGCAATAGGACTTGAACCTATGACCTTTTCCGTGTCGAGGAAACATTCTACCACTGAACTATGCACCCTTACTTTATTATAGACCAACCTCACAAATTTTGTACAGCTATTGTACACATCTTTTTGTAAGAAAATGTAAACTTATGTAAAAAAATGTAAGGTTTGGTCAATTTTTGCATCGTCTAGTAACCTATAACTGCATCGACACGGGTTGTCTATAGCTTTTTTTTCATTAGTTTTTAGCCATAAAATAAATCTTGTACAGCCATTGTACATAGGCATTGCTGATTAAGGCAACAAGTTGATCTTTTTTCTTGTTTGCTCTGGTACTGTAGAACCATAAACACTTATCATATCCCTGCTTTTCCAACCCCCTAAATCCATCAATTCACTATCATTTGCATTTGCGTAACTTATTAAGAAAGTTGCATAAGTGTGTCTCACAGCATGTCTTTTTTTATTTTGATCTACTCCCGCCATATTTAACATTTCTTTCCAAGTATTAGTTAAACCCTCTGGTTTATTTTTTTTGTCTTGTAAACTATTCCAAGGAAACAAATTACCATTTCGTTCATTTATTTTTTGTAGCCATAACTTTAAGTTTGGGTGCATTGCTACTATTCTTTCATCATCTTGTTTAGATTGCCATAAGAAAATTTGATCTTTTTCTAGATCAATTTGTGGTCTATTACCTGCAAGATTTGTATTATTCCAAGACACATTTAATGCTTCTTGTAATCTTGCACCCGTATATAACATAAAAACAAGCAATAATTTTGTGTAAAAAAAAGCATCAGAATTTAAACAATTTTTTATTTCCTCTAATGTAAATGTGTATTTAGGTCTATTTTTACCAGATAGTGTCCAAAATCTTGTTATACGCATATATTCACACCACTTATTTTCATGTGCATAGTGCATTACTTTTGATACTTGCGTAATAAAATTACGATTAACTGTTGCATGCTTAGAAGATATTTGAATTTGTTTATCTCTTGGAAGAGATTTATATTTTAACTTACTATACTTTTTTACATTGTCATAACATTCTAATGCTTTTTGACCTATTAGCTTATTATTAATTTTGCTTAAATTAAATGACCCTAAATAGGTAACTGTTCTTTTTAAATTTTTTTCATCTTGTGATGATACTGATTCATGCGGGTCGCTAAGCATTTCTTTTGTAGCATCAGCATAATTTTTAACTCTATATCCACTATTTAATGTTTTGTATTCTTCAATCCATTCTTCTTTAAATCTTTCTATAAATCTTTTAGAATAAGATTTAGACGAAAGTAAATTTGTTTTCGTCCAATTTATTTCAATAGTCTCTGTTGCAACTTTAAAAGTGCCTCTTATGTAGATGTATTTTCCTCTTGATTTGTGCGTAAGCATAGCTTCATTACCTTTCCTAAATCTTCTGTAGTGAAGATTTGTTTATTTCTAACAAAACGATGCAAAGACTCTTCTTTGGGATTTTTTAATCTCATTTCTCCCAACCAACTTTTACATGCTCTTTTAGACATATTCAACTTATTTGCTAAATCTTCTACTGTATAAAAATCCATTAATATTCCCCCTTAATAATATCTTGATTTTCCTCTTCATTTTTAGCCATTGCTACCTCTCTTAACTTATCTAATTCTTCTCTTTCTTTAGCAAGATATGGATAAGGGTTAGGTTTATATGGGTGAAATAGTGCCTCATTTTGAGGTGTTCCACGTTTGGCTAATTTTTCATCTAAATCTTTATATTTTTCTTCATCTTTTCTTTGATGACCTAAATATAACATATTGCATAATTCTTTTGTGCTAAGTAATACATCTTGATAATCAATAAAAACTATAGACCATTGTATTATTTTTCTGTCGTCATATAATTTAGATACTCTTTTATTAAAATGATGTACTGTATTATTGTAAGCTTTGCTTATGTATTCTTCCATTTTTGGTTTACCTAATATCCTTTTTTCACCATCTTGAAATTCTAATTCCCACAAAGGCTTTTCATACAAACCAGATTTAGGATTATTACCGCCCTCATCTATTTGTGTTAACTTTACTATTTCTTTACTCATAGATTTAAACTCCCTTGATTAGGGTCTTCATTTAATGGTTTAAATAAAATATCAACTAATCTGTAAGATCCCTTAAATTTAGATTGAAAAACTTTAGAACTTGGTTTTAAATGTTGCAATTCATCTGGTGTTAATTGCATAATTTTATCGTTATGATTTATTTCCAATCCACCTTTTTTTATTGCAGTTTGTATTTCATAATCTCTAACAGACACATACTTGCCCTGCCATAGTTTAGTTACATTTTTCTTTTTCATGTTTGATATCTACTCATCTTCATTTCGTGTCGCTTATTAACTTCATCTGTTTGTTCAAGATCGTCTAATTTTTTTTTAGCTTCATAAACAATTTGTGATTTTAAATAATGATTAAGTGCCTTATTTTTTTCTTCATAATGATTTTTAATTTTAGGGTCTTTTTTTACTAAAGACTTTGCAGATGTACTATTCTCTGTTTTTTTTAACTCTTCAAATACTTCGCTTTCTATTGATGATTCAGTATCTTTTAATAATTCATAAGCACTTTTTTTGTCTGCGTAATCGTAACCTAATTTTACTGTTTCATTCAACATTGCAACAGGCTCAAATCTATTTCTTTTTTTAAATTGGTAAACTTCATCACTCATAATAAATCCAAATATTTTTCATCTAATGTGTCTAATAATTTGTCGGTAATGTTTTGTAGGTTTTTTATTCTTGCAAATTTATTAAATTCTTTATGTTCGTGACACTTATCGTGACAAGTTCTACAAAGACAAATAAGATTTTCAATATAATCTTTACACTTACTACCGCCAGATTGACGATTACTAATATGATGTACTTCTGCACCCCATTCACCACACGTAACACATTGTTCAGTTTGTGATAATGTAAGTTCGTCCCACCAAAATTGTCGGTAAACATCAACGTGATTTTTCACTTGTAAAGTTTATCTCCTATACCCCACAGCATTAATGCTATTAATATTAAGATAAATAGTTGTGCTAATTCTAATATAATAATAATCATTTACTTTTCCAATGATTGCTATTTTTATAATAAGTAATTGTTGTATGATCTCTATTTAAGAATCTTCCTACAGCATTAACAGATTTACCAAGTTCATTTACACACCTTTTAGTAAACTCAACTCTAGCAATTACATGATCTCTTGTTCTTTCTTTTGATTGTAAGTTTTCAAGTGTTAGTTCATGTTTTTTGCATACTTTATATGCTAAATCATTCATACCACCTTTAATGAGAAAATTTGTTTTATCTCTGTAATTGCTAGCAATATTTTTTAGTGTTTTAATTTCTTCTTCGGTAAACATTAAAAACCCATTAAATCATCTTCTTCTTTTTTTTCATTGTTAGGTTTCCATGTGTTTACCTCTGCATAAAGATTTCCACCCTTGCTCTCTTTAATGTCAATATTTATCCATTCTTCTTGTTTGTCTTGTTGTTTAAACCACTCAACAAATTCTGCTTTTTTAATACCAAAACTAGCTTTAATAAAATCTACTTTTGGTTTTTTTGGATAAATACCACTTACTAAATTTTTGTTATCCATCTATTGAATACTCCTTTGTTTCAGTTTTTTTTGAGGCTTCATTGCCATCATCATCACTTGCTAATCCGTACAGTGATTGTAAGCCATATCGTTTAGCATAAGTAATAGCTGAACCCATTTTTTGTGGGTTGTCCTTGTGTTCACTGTTAACAATTACAGGCACGCAACATGTAAGTTTTTCATCTGTATCATTATGATAAACAGTGGTTGTAACAAAAATATCTCTGTGTATGTCTTGATACTTTTGCGTAACTATGTCTTTATCTTTATTTGTTCTTGTTTGCTCTTTTTCTAACAGTACATTTTTATAATCTATTGATTGTGAAAATGATAAACCAAACTCTGCACCATAATTTACAGCATTAATAACACTTGTTAAGTCTGCATATTTACTTTTAAAATGTGGATTTGTACTATCTTTCAGTGCAGTAATATTTAATTTTTGAAATTTAGATAATGCACCTTTAAGTGTTTTTTCTTGCTCTCTTATATGATCCACTAGTTCTTTAAACTTTTCTTTTTGTTCTCTTAGTCCCTGCATTTTTTCTTACCCTTTTTTTTAATTGTTTATCTTCATCAAAAGCATCTCTTAATAATCTAAATAACTTAAAACCTTTTTTTAAATCAGTTTTATCAAACTCTCTAATTTCATAAGGCGAATCATCTTTAGGAAAACGAGCAACAAAAAATTTATCAATTTCTATTTTTTCATTTTCTTTGATTAAGTGTGCGTAAGCTGACCCTTGTATTAAATTGTCAACGTAAATTGCACTTGATGTTTTAAAATCAATTAAGATATACTTTCCATTTTCCTTAACAAGTAAATCTGGTGTTCCACCATATTTATACTTACGAGAAATAAAATGTTTTTCTGTCCAAATTATTTCAACATTAGCCATAATATTTTTCCCACCATACTAAAAACTTACTGTAACAATTTTGTACTTCTTCTACATCAGATGGTACAAAATCTTTTTTGTTAATGTAATTTTCTACTTGATCGTGAAAGGTAGAACCAATGTTAGCAGTTCTTTGCAACTCTTCGTAATATGTAATTCCTTTTAAACCTAACTTATTACTCCAACCTGTAATAGCCCCACTATCTTTGAAACGACTTGTTATTGTTGTAACACTAGGTACTACCTCATCTTTAATTTTATATTTAATTGTTGGCATTATAATTTGGTGTATTTGTTAAATATAAAATATTAGTTTTACGTTTTACTTTTTTTGGTTTTTGATAGTGAAATATACGCATAGGAAAATGTCCCCATTTTTCTTTTAAAATATCTTCTGCATATCTTGGTTTTGTGTTTGGTTTTTTATTTTTCATTTTACACTCCATAAAGAGGGCAACAATTCAAAAGAAATATTGCCCCCAACAACACATTATATTTATCTAATGTTAAATTTAACCTCATGTTAAATTTTACTAATATTGACTATTTCTAGTCAATTAATGACAATTATTAGCACTTTTGCATGATGTCAAGAAAAAACTGAATAAATAAGATTTATTGGAATACTATGCTAAATCTAGAATAATAGATATATCATCAATTACTATTTCTTCTGCTTCTAAAGGATAAACTCTTTCTATTTCTAGTTTATCCATAACTTCCCACGTTGGAATCCAATTTTTTTCTTGTGATTTGCTTGTAGATTTTCTGTGAACATATCCCATGTAACGTAAAAACGATATTACATTATCATTATAAAATTTTTGTATTTTACCTTTAGCGTAATCTTGATGATCTTTAATTTTTACAATACATGGTCTCCACAAAAGATTTTCTTTTTTATGTATGTTCCAATCTTGCTTATTATCATCAAATAAACATACTCTATGATCTTTCCAATTACTTGTTTTATTATCTAATACAGGAACAGTTAAACAAGCTCTTAAAGTATTAATTTGATTAATCCAATTTGGAAAAAACAATGCTTTTGGACTTGTTTTCATTAAATCTGGTGCTTCAAATGATTTTTTTTTATAATTCCACTCTAAAACAACTCTAACTTTGCTTATCTCTTCACTAACAAAACGAGATAAAGATATATCTTCATTCCTATGTTCGCCTATAACTCTTAAAATTTCTTTTAATTGAAAAAGTTTTAATTGATCTGGCTTATCACTAGGTTTTTTTAGTTCTAAATCATACATTGTTTGAATACTAATTTTACCAAAACCATCAGGCGGATTTTGTGTTAAGTCTGCAATCTCTTTTTTGTTAAGAGAACAAGAATTGATTAAATCTAATAATTTATCTTTTTCGTATTCTTTATTTAAAATTGGCACTAACATACATTTACATCAATCATCATTTTTTCCAATGATATTCCCGTGTTCACTAAATATTCCAATTTTTTCTATACATCAAGAAAATTTTGAAATATAGAAAAAAAACTGAATGAAAGTTATTTGTAAAATGTGTGATAAAACCATAGAAATTGACGAAAATTTGTCATTTAAAGAATTACAAATATTAAAATTTATTAAAAATTATGCAGAAAAGCATGATAAACCACCATCTTTTAGAGAAATAAGTTCTGAACATAAGATTAGTTTATCTGCAATAGATCGGTATATTTATCAATTAAAAGAAAAACAATATATAACAAAAAAACCATATAAAAGTAGATCAATCGTTGTTTTAAAGGATATTCCCTGTGGGTAAAATTTGGAAAATGGGGGTCAAAGTAGATCAGTTTGTTGCTGATACTGTAGATTTATCAGATGATGAGATGGGCAAGTATTGGCGAATGATTTTATATGCTTGGAAGCTAAAAACTATTTTACCAAATGATATAAAAAGAATTAATCAAATCTCTAAAAATCCTAACTTAAAAAAAACACAATATTTGCTTGATAGATATTTTATTCAAAGTGATGATGGTTATACCAATAAAGCTCAACTTGAAGAATGGAAATATATTGAAAAGCTTTCTCAAACAAATTCAGAAAACGCAAATTTGAGGTGGGATAACAAAAAAGAAGTTAAATCGCATAGCGATCGCAATACTAATAAGAGTAAGAGTAAGAGTTATATAGATTATAATATAATAATAGATACATGGAATAAGTATATTCCCTCTGCCCAAATCAAAGTATTTAATCAAACAAGAAAGCAATTAATAACAAAAAGGTTCAATACTTTTTTTAATGACAGCTACGAGGAATGGGAAAAGTTTTTAGTTAAAATTGCAAAAATAAATTTTTTGTGGGGCGACAATGATCGTGGTTGGAAAGCAGATTTTAATTGGGTTTTAAACGAAAACAATTACATTAAAATATTTGAGGGTAAATACCAAAAAGATGTTAAAGAAATTGGTATTGTTATAGATGATGATGAATCAAAAGCAAAAAGATGGATTGCTAACTTAAATAATTTATCCCCTTTTATACTTTCACTAGCACAAAGAAATTTTCAAGATATTCAACATTTATATAGAAAAAAATTACTCACTAAAGAGCAAGTAATTAATCTAGGAATAAACATTGAGTAAAAAAAGGAAAAAAAAGAATAAAAATACTTTAGACCTTGGAAGCCAAGAGTTAATTAGAAACGAAGATAACACTTTAACTAGAAAGGTTGACGGAGAGATTTTTCGTTTTGCTTTTTACGGGGAAGATCGTCATTTAGAAAAAGTTTATAAATCAGTTTTAGAAAACTATCATGCAAGAGGTATGTTGTGCAATTATGATCGTAACGTAAATGATAAAAGATTTTGGGCTGGCTCAAAATTTGAACAAATATGTTATCACGCAGGTTTACAGCAAAAAATTACAGCTAAATTAACTGAAATGGTTGTTGGTGTAAGAGAGGATTTTGTTATTGATAACATAGACGCACACTCTTATTTTCATACAGTAGTTAAAGAATTAGGTAAATTTTGGAATATTGCATGGTGGGTTATGGTATTAAATAAACCTGCAAGACAATACAAAAGAAAAGGTATGGAAGAACTACAAGAATGTTTAGATCGTTTAGTAGTCTTATTTGATTTATGATGTTCACTTCATGTTCACTTGCGAAGTGTTAGGTAAATAGATTAAAACATATACAATTCATATTGCTACGCATTAATCTATCACGTAAAGGATATGGAAAGACAAATAAATCTTTTCAAAGCAATATTAATTCAAGGTTTAATGGATAGTTTGCAAAAGTTTTTCTTTAAAGAAAGTAAAAACGATTTTTATTATATTACAGCTTGCGAATGGTTAGGATCAGATGATTTTAAATTAATTTGTGAGTTTGCAAATTTAGAACCAAACAATGTTTTGAAAATACATAATAAATTAAAAAAATATAAAGATTATTTAACAGCAGATACAACAAAGATTTTATTACATGAAGCATTTAGCAGATATAAACAATTACAACTGTAAGTTATATATTGTGAAAGACAACGAAGGTAACAAAACAGAAATTGTTGTTAAGTTTACAAATTTTGATACAGAAGAGGAAGCTTTAGAATTTGCTACGTTGTTTAAATTACAATCAGAGTTTCACGAATTAGATGAAGAATTTACAGTACACTAAAGAACAAGAAGAAGAATTAAAAAATATTATAGAGGTTTTAAGTAATGAGTTCAGAATTGGAAACGATAAAGATACCTACAAAGTTAGAAGAAAAGAAAAGAGGAAAGTACAGAAGTAGTTTAGTTAAAAAAATATTAGAGGAAACATCTATCGGTTTACCAATAACAAAAGTTTGCAAACAAAATGGTATTACTTG